>CESP01093310.1_pt1 | contig 11335 bp, 12 predicted proteins | sample 531211 | NCBI WGS metagenome assembly CESP01 (sample SAMEA2622074, study PRJEB7988) | marine metagenome | biome: marine biome (ENVO:00000447); feature: surface water layer (ENVO:00002042); material: "saline water (ENVO:00002010), including plankton (ENVO:xxxxxxxx)" | depth 5 m | reverse complement strand
CCACACTGCCGCCGACGATTCGCTTTGGTTTCCTGGAGGCCATGGGGATATCGAGATAAGCTTGGCACTCGGGGCATCGCCTCCACTTCACATTTGGACCTAGACAGTTGCAGCATCGACTAATTGTTGAGAAGATATGCTCTATAAGAGTTTATAAAAAATAAATAAATTTATTTATTTTTTATGAAGATTTAAAATGTCAATTTTGTATAGTTATCTTTTGGAAAAACGCCAAACCAAGTTAATTGAATAATCTGGATTTTTCTAAAAAAGAGCAACCTAATTGTTTACCTTGTATAAAAGCTTTATATCTTAAATATTTTGATTTATAGTTATATTTATATATAATTATTATATTTTTACCTACAATATTTTAATTATATAAATGATATATAATGTCTATAAATATAAAAAATAAGCCTAATATATTTGAATCAATGGGAATTGCAGGATCTACAGCTGTATTTGTTGTAAATTTTATGCATCCATTAGATGTATATAAAACACGACTTCAGGCAGGTAATTTTAATTTTAGTGATATGGTACAAAGAGAAGGAGTATTTTCATTTTGGAAAGGTATTCAAGCAGCATATCTAAGAGAAGCAACATATACAAGCGTTAAGTTAGGATGCTATAATCCAATTAAGCAAATAATTGGTGCGGATAAAGATAGTGCACATTTTTTTATGAAATTTCTTGCAGGTAGTATGTCAGGTACTTTAGGTGTATTAGTAGGAAATCCATTTGATGTCATAAAAACATTAGCAATTACTGATACTAAAAATAAAATGCCAATATCTAAACTTACGAGTCAAATGTATAGCCAGCAAGGAATAAATGGATTTTACAGGGGAGTATCAGCAAATATAAGTAGGGCATGTATATTAAATGGCACAAAAATGAGTTGTTATGACGAAATTAAAGGACATGTTGTTAATTATAGTGGATGGGGAAGAAAAGATATTAGATGTCAATCAATTAGCTCCTTTGGGGCTGGTTTTTTTATGGCATTTACTTCTGCTCCTTTTGATATGGTAAGAACAACATTAATGAATCAACCAACTGATAAAATAAAATATAATGGTTTTATGGATGCATCTATTAAAATATTTAAAAAAGAAGGTCCTAAAGGCTTCTATCGCGGATTTGTTCCAATATGGGGAAGATTTGCTCCAGTTACTACACTTCAATTAGTTGTTTTTGATAATTTACTAAATTATTTTGGATTTGAAGCAATTTAAATTAGAAAAAAGTCTGCAATTAAGTTAGTCTGAATATAAGATCTTATATTATAAATTATATCATTAGGCAATTTATCTTTTAAGATAATTAGATTACATTCCAAATCATATAAATATTCTATTTCGTCAAATATAGTTTGTTTTATCCAAATATATGAAAAATAGTCATTTATGTAAGATTTGTCTTTAAAAACATAATTATAAATTTTTTTTAATATTTTTTTGTTATATTTACTAAATTTCATTTCTACATCATTAATAATATCGTAAATTGATATTTGTTGTGAAGTAAAATATTCAAGCATATAAATATAAAATATTTTATATTTATATAATTTTACAAAGCAATTATAGATGCTCACACCAAGCATAATGATGCCAGCATGGATTTTCATTTCCGATAGAGTTTCGGTACGTACCTTTGATAGCATACGGTGAAACAGCTTTATAATTTTTTGGGCAAAAGACATTTTTATTTATCTCTAAGTTCTTTATAGGGTCATTTTTATAATATCCTTTAAATGTATCATAATATACTGGTCCGATTAAATATTGTGGCTTTGGTCGTAAGTGGTCAAATGCTTGTCCACTTTCTATTCCTCGTACTCCTTCGTAATGTCCTTCTTTGGGTAATTCCAGTTCTTGGCAATATATAGATGTTATCAGACACATCATTATGGTTAATTTAAACATTTAATTTTTATTATGTAGCTCTAAATTTTTTTTTTTTTCAATTTTTTTATACAGTGTCACCACAGCAACTGAGTTCTTCTATTTCTTCATTATTATTTAAATCTTGAACTTCTCTATATGTAGGAACGGATTCTGCTAAAACTCCACAATCAACAGGTAGATCAATTCCAGTAATAGATCCAGATAACTCCGAGCATAAAAATACCACTGCATTAGAGACATCTTCTTTCTTAGCTAGTTCTCCTGTTGTGTTTGAGTCTGCAATCGTATTAAAAACTTTTTCATAATTTAGGAAAGGTCTTGTTAATGCTGTATCAGTAAATGTAGGACTTACTGCGTTTACTCTAATAGAATGTTTTAAACCTAATTTATTATTAGGCCTTGCCATTTCTATAGCAGCTTGTCTTACTAAACCCATTGTTCCGTGTTTTGATATTTGATAGGCAACATTTGAAAACAAAGATCCTGTTGAGCCATAAATTGACTTAATACAGACTATTGATGCATTTCTAATTTCGTTACTTATTGCTTGTTTAGAAAAATGCTTTACTCCTAAATAATAGCCTTTTAAGTTCAAATCCATTACTTTATCATAATCTTCATCTTTAATATTAAAAGTATGCTTGCCTTTATAATGTGCTGGGCCAAAAATACCTGCATTTATATTTGCGCAATGTACGCTAATTAAGTCCTTCTTTTTAAGATAAGTACTTCTTTTTTTTGAATCAAAAGTTAATAGATTACCTTCTTCAGTTCTTGCGTCTGCTTTTAAAATTACAACTTTGCTTTCTCCATATTTTTCGTTAAGCATTTTTCTAACTGTTTCTGCCCTTTCATCATTGTTAAAGTATGTACCTGTTACATGCTTAGCTCCATTATCTAACATTTTTTTTAAAGTTTCTAAACCTAAGCCACTTGTTGCGCCAGTAACAACACAAACTTTATTTTCTAATAACTTTCCATCTCTAATTTTTTTAGGAGAAATTTCTGATAAATTTTTATAGAAATTAGATGAACCTACATTATCATAGACATATTGAGGAAACCCTTCTCTTTTTGTTTCCAGCCAATGTGAGTAACTTTTATTAATTTCATATAATTCATTATCCGAACATATTGACTTAGTATCTTTATTAAAAATCGCAAATTCGTGATAATTTAATGCTAAATTTGTCCATTCATATAGGCCACCTTCATACAGAACAATTTTGGAACTAACTTCATTATTTTCACTAATTAATTTTTCAGCGTATTTTTTTGAAGCAGAACATGTATAATTGGCACAATATAATATTATTAAATCAAACTTATTGTAATCTTGCTCAATTAATTTATTGTCAAAATATAGCGGTTCATATTTTTTATTGTGAGGATTTTTAGATAAAAAATAAGAGTTATCTAATGTATTCACTATTGCAACATTTTCATTTTCTAAAATTTTCATAATTGTAGCAGGAGTAATCATTTTTAAACTATTATTATTTTTCATCATTACAGAACTTGATCCATTTTGAATGTTTTTTTGTTCAAGATATTTTGACTTATATTTATTATATTTGTATTCATTTATTTTTGCTTCTTTTAAAGTGTCAATAAAAATTGACATTTATTTATATAATTACATTAGAAATAAATTTAAAGATATTTTTATAATATTATTCAATGGATAATCTAAATATAGATTATAATCGATTTGACGAGAGAAATAATAAACCTATAATTAATTCTGCATTTGATAGTGAAGAAGAAACAGTATTAGTTGGACCTAAAAATGACCATTTCATTAATAATTCTGAACGAATTAGCTTTAATCAATTTGGAAACATATTAGAGCAAGAAATAGAAAGAAATGTAAAAGAAGAAAATAATACAAAATTAATATCATTAGAAAAAATATTAATATGTTCGTCAGTTGTAAGCTACTATTTTATTTCAATAATTGAATTGACAGAATTTTATAAAATCCAAGATTTATGTAACAAATCAATAAATATATGGATATATATACTTCTATCATTAATATTCAATTTTGTATTATATATTAACTCAAGCTATTTTATGACAAAGTATAATATTAACAAACCATTAGCTTTACATCTTGTAATTGCTTTTTACAAAACTATATTTTGCACTTGGATTTGTATAGAATTTATCAGTAATCCTTGTTTTGATAAAATTAAAGATACAAAATTAAGTCAATTAGCATCAATGCAGTTGTTATTTGATGTTTCTGTAATTATTTTTAGTACAATAAATATTTATAAAATAAATAGTGAATATTTTGAAGAGGAAACTACAAATTCAATTGAGTTTAATAAGATTGTAGAGGAAAATAGAACACAATCTAATACAATACAACATGCTGATCGTTCTATCGAAGTTTAATTATATTTTATTAAGTTTCTGGATTATAAAATGGACAAAAAGTATAACCTTCCTTTTCAAAATCCTCTATAATGTATTCTTTATCAACCAATTTAATATATTGACATCCTGCATTACTATCTTCTGTACATAAAATTATTGTTTTATTTTTTTGATATTTTCTATTACCACTAATATCTTCAATATATACATCAGGATCTTTGTCCATATCCTTACCAAATTCTAAAATATACCACCGTGCATGAGACCCTCCTCCTGCTATTTGTAGAGTTAATGTTAGTGATTGTTGAGGTACACATGCACTAACATCATCCCAATCATTAAAAAAGTCAGTTTCCTTAAAATTCATTATATATTAAAAAATAAAAAAAAAAATAATATAATTTCAATTTTTGTTACTTAATTCATTTTTATAATAATTAGGTATTTTTTTTCTCATTTTATCACTTTTCATACATTCTCTACTACAACAGCCTTTCATTAAAAAATTGCATTCCTTACACATAATAATATGTTTGTCACATAAAGAATTCATACAATTTACGACATAATCATTTTCTGTTTCGCAAATAATACATTTTGTTATTTTAACTGGATTAACAAAATTTACATCTTTTGTTAATCTGCCATCAAATACATAACATTTTCCATCAAAATCTCTACCATTCTCTTTACCATATTTTATTATACCTCCATCTAACTGATATACATTTTTGAATCCAATTTGTTTTAAGTAAGTTGTAGCAGTTTCACATCTTACTCCACCTGTACAATATGTTAAAATCTTTTTGTCATGGTTCTCTTTATTTAAATACAACTCATGTTCCTTTATTTTTTCTGGCAGTTCATAAAATTTCTTAATATCTAAAGTTATAGCGTTTTTAAACTTGCCAATATTATATTCATAGTCAGATCTTGTATCTAATATAATAGCGTCATCTTCTTGCATCATATTATAAAATTCATCAGATGATAGATGTATTCCAGTGTCAACATTAGGATCTAAATTATCAATTCCTAACTTAATTAGAAATGGCTTAATTTTTATTGACATTTTATGAAATAAATGTTCATTACACTCATCTATTTTAAATTCAATATCTTTAAATCGTTTGTCATCTTTTACAAAATTCATATATTTATTGCAATCTTCAAATGACCCAGATATTGTACCATTTAAACCTTCTGAAGATATGATTATTCTTCCTTTCAAATCTAAATTATCACAAAATAATTTATGTGTATTATAATATTCATTTGTATCATTTATTTTATTGTAGAAATAATATAATAAAACATTCATTATTATTATAATATCATACTTTTTTAAGTTATAACTTATATATTTAAAATATTTTAAAATTCAATTTGAATATATATATATATGAATAAATTGTTTGACACAGATTATTATAAGATAAATGAAAGTGGTATATCTCCATTTCAAAATACATTGGCATATTTTGGCGGTGCAATTACTCAAACAACAATAGATAATCCTATTACAGCATATCGTCAATTAGTTCAACAATATGCTAAAAACTCAAAAGGTGAAATAATAAATCCAAAAATCGCTGTAAAAAAAGCTAATAATGTATTTCTAAATAATCCAGTAAATACTTCATTTTCTGGTTTATTTCCAAGAATATTTGGAGTTTTAATAAAAAGAGTTCCAACATATGGATTTTTGTTAGGTTATGATTATATATCTGGAGGAAAAGGTGACCCTAGCTTTACAGCAGCAACAATCGCATCTATATTATCTGCACCATTTATTAACCCAATACGCATGATTGAAAAACAACAAAGGGTTGCACTAAAAGAAACAGGCAAAGAAAAACCAATAATTGATATTTTAAAAGAAAGTTCAGCAAAAAATTTCAGTCCATTATTTAGAGGAACAATTCCATTAATTAGCCATTCACTTGCGAGTGCTTTGTTAGGATTAGTTGGACAACCAAAATTACAAAAATATATTCAAGCTCAAATAGGTGAAAAGTCGTCATTTAGCCGTAGTACGACCAACTTAATATCTTCTGCTATAGTTAGTCCTATGTATGTTATTGTAACAAATCCAATTTCTAGATTAGAAGTAATAATGCAAACAAACTCTATTAAAGGAAAGTCAATTACTGTAATTCAAGCTATCAAAGAATTGTCATTAGATATGAAGAAATTTGGAATGTCTGGAATATTTAGGGGGCAAGGTGTAGGAATTGCAAAAGCAGTTATATCATTATCTTTATTTCATGAAGGAAGATTATTTATGCAAGACCAGTTCAAAAACTATAACAAGTCAAAAGGTTTAATTCCATAATATATATTTATCTAAATATTCAGAAAAATTATCAGCTATTTTATGTGTATATATTTCACCATCTAAAAGGAATTCCCAAACTTGCCCTTTTCCTTCACCATTAATTACAATCCCAACTATATCGTGTTTTTTTTCATACAATTTTAAAATACCATTAAATAGACTAGGACCATAATCAAAATAATATTTATTAAATAAATCATCTAATTCTATTTCATTATATATAATATTATTTCTTTTGAAGTCATCTAAAGTATTAATTAAAATACCTTTACAGTCAAAACATAGCATATCGATATCAGTATATTTTTTTAATTCATAGTTACTATTAAAACAAATACTACATTTACCTAATTTTAAATGATTATTTTTAGTATCTGTATCATAATCAAAATTATTTATAAATGGAAATTTTTTGTTTATAAAATTATCTAAATTTATTTCATTATTTGAATAGACACATGATGATATATTTGCCAAATAATATTTAAAGTCTTCAGGTAAATTTATATTATTTTTATATTCAAAATATCTTAAATCATATATATTAATTGGTGGAAATTTATAAGATAATTTCAATATTCTTTCATTATATAAAATTTCTTTAATTATATTCATATATATATTAGTTAGTATTTTTTTCTGAATTGGAATATACTTTTTTCATAATATATCTAAAACATAAATATCTATTATAAGATAACTCATCATTTGTATTGTTATTTAAAATAAATTTATGTATTTTATTACCAATAGGACAACCATTTTCCATACAATATACTAGACAGTCTAATTGACCATATTTAGCTGCACAATTTGCAACAGTTTCATCCCAATCACAGTTATTTAAATGTAATAGTCTTAATATATCTAAATTGCCAAATTTTGCTGCCAATCTTGCAGTATTACTATTAAAAAGAAAATGTTTATTTATTGCATATGCTAACATATAAAAGTTATTATTTTGAGTTATATGATCACAAATTTCATCATTTAAAAAATTACGTGGACATCCATTTTCAATTGCATATTTAAACATTTCAAAATTGTCATTAATAGATGACTTTTTAACAACTTTTTTGTTCCATGGACATTCATTTTCATGTAGAAATTTTAGAATTTTTAAATTATTTTTTTCAGCACAATATTCAGATACACTTTCATTGAAAGGACATTCATTCTCGTATAAAAATATAATTTCATTAATATTGTTATGGTCTATAGAATTTTTATAACATAAATGACTCCAAGGACAAGATATTTTGTGTAAATATTTCATTATTTCTAAATTTTTAGCATTTACAAAAGTTTCTTTACTAAAATAATAATTATTTTTATGTAAATACTTTAATATATCTAAATGTCCATTTTTGGATGCTAGTTTGGTACATATATCATTATTATATTCACAATGAGTAATATTTATACTATGTAGGTATTTTAAACAATCTAAGCTGCCATATTGTGATGCAATTTCTATCAACTTTCTAGTTAATTTAATAATTTGATTTTCATTAAAATAAATTAAGCAATTTAAGTTATTTTTTTGAACAATAATATTCAAAGAATCTTTATCTATTGGGCAATTATTTTCAATTGCATATTTTAAACATTCTAAACTACCATATTCTGCAGAGTTATATGTAGTATTTCCGTCCCACTCATAGTTATTTTCATAAGCAAACTTTAACCAATTCAAACAATTAAATTGTGCAATTTCAGAACAATCTATTTTATTAGTCATAAAATTTGGCAAATTTAATTTAAATTGATGTTGTTCCTCTATATAATAGATTTGTTTTGTAGGAATAGAATTATATATAATAAATTTTTCTATATCATCAATTAAGAAGTAGTCAAATATTTCTATTACTTTATTTAGATTTTCTGGATTTATAATTCTATTATTAAAATCATTTAATTGTTTTGTTGTCAATATTAATGAGGTAGACAATTCTTCAGTATTACCATCTATATTATTAATTAATTCAGAACTTAAATTTGTTAAATTTATATTTTTAAATTTCAACATATATTTAATTATAAAATAATTTTTAATAAAAAATATATTTTTTATTTTAATGAATAATAAATATTTAGATGAGTTAATGATAGATTCTGATTCAGATGATGAAGGATCATTTTGGGGCATATTTTATGATATATTTTGCTGTCTTTAGGAATTTTTATATTTATACTTACCAGGTATACGTTTTATTCCAGGCAAGTCAATATTTGAATATAATCTAAAATTTCGCCATTTATTTGGCTTTATATGAGCATACTCCAAATTTGCGGACGTTTCTGATATTCCATATGGTGCAAATGTTTCTAATAATGGAAATTCAAAACGAACTAAAAATGCTATAATTATATTTGTTTTGAAGTTATTATTTGTTATAATATTTGTTGTCTCAAATAATTCCTTTATACTTATATTAAAAAAAGGTGGATCTATTACAATTATGTTAAATTCACCTGCTTCATCTGGTACATGTGGATTTTTTATATCAAAACGTTCAAAACGTAGTAAGTAATTAAATCGCTCGTCAATATCAAGTAACTTCTCATCTCTTCCGTTTAAATGAAAACCTTGTGCCAAGCTAGGTGTAGTGAAACAACAACAATTAGTTATATATTCACATGCTGATAGTAATTTCTTGACAGTGTCAGTTGTCCAAAAAAATTGCTCTAAATCTCTTCTTTCAATTATTTTATTTGAAAATATATCAGTTTTATATGTTATATTTTCAAAATAATTTTCTGGTATTTTTACGACCATATTTTGACCTTCTACTACATCTTTATTTTTATAATTAAAGGTATTATTATTTTTAATTTTTGACATATAGTAATACCTAATTATTTTTTTAAATGTCATTTAAAAAAATATTTATAAAATTAATAATGTCTTTACCTTCAGAAGTTGAAAGCGGTAATAAAGAATATAAATTGAAAGTAGTTACTGAATTAAACGAAAGATTTGAACAATTGGCAAGTCAAATGAAATGGCGTTTAAATGAAGGAGATGGAATTGCTTTATATTATTTAGGAGTATCAGATAATGGAGATATTAAAAATATAAATATTAAAGATTTTAGAATAAGTATAAGAAATTTAGTTAAAATATCAAAAATAATTAATGCAAAAATAATTTCAACGAAAAAAATTAAATTTGATAAAGATTCATTTTATTATATTGTGACAATAAATATAGACAATAAAAAAATTGAGACCACAAATGTAATATTTATTGGACCTTCAAAATCAGGAAAGAGTACATTAATAGGTAATTTATCTAGAAATATAAAGGATGACGGTAATGGTAAAAGTAGAAAGTTTGTATTTAATCACAAACATGAAATTTATTCAGGAGAAACTTCAAGTGTTAGCATTCAAAATAAAAAATTTGAATTAGATGATAAAATAATAAATGTTAATTTAATTGATACTCCAGGTAAATCTAAATATTTGAAATCAACTATTTGCGCATTATGTAAATACCCATCAGATGTAATTTTTCTGGTAATTGATCCAAATAATATAAATAATAATAATGAGTTTTATATTGAGTTATTAAATTTTTACAATCTAAATTTTTATATTATTCTTACAAAAAAAGATATTTATAAAACATTAGATAAAAATATTAAAAAGAAGTTAAATGAATTAAACAAAAATAAAATATCATATATAGAAGTTAGTAATGTTACATCAAAAGGATATTCGAAAATAAATAAAATTTTAAAAAAGAACTATATTAAGAATCAAAAAAATGATATATCAATTCAAGTTTGTGACGTTTTAAATATACCAAATTACTCTACTATATATACAGGAATAACATATAATAATATAAATTTAGACGATAACTATATTTTAAGTTCATCTAACTTTGAAAAAAAAAATGTACACATTTTAAGTGTTCATTTTATGGATAAGCCATTAAATAGTATTGAAAAAGGACATTTAGTAACTTTTACGTTAGATATTGATATTGATAACAAAACAGATATTATTTTATCAAAAAAGAAAATTAATAAAATTAAAGAAATTAAAGTTACATGTAATGAAGAAATATTTCAAAATCAAGGGATTTGTATTTATAATAACCAATATAACGTTGTTAAAATAAATAAAAATGATGATTTTTATATATTAACTAATTTAGATAGCTCATACTTTATAAACTTGAATGACAAAATAATATTAAAAATAGATGATAAATATTATTTTATGAAATATAAAAATATTTAAAAAATTAACTTTATAATTTTTTAAATGGAATCAATTAAAAATTCGAATATAATTAATATATCTAATATTTTAAAAACAGCATTAGAGTATAAAAAAAAAGATCATAGATGTGAAATGCTTAAAGATAAAATATTTGGATTGCTTTTTTTTGAACCATCTACTAGAACTTGTTTATCATTTGAATCAGCAATTCATAGGTTAGGTGGTAAAGTAATAAAATATAACTCTCAATATTCAAGTGAAAAAAAAGGCGAAAGTTTAGAAGATACAATTAGGACAATAGATTGTTATGTTGACGTATTTATAATTAGACATCCAGAAAGAGATATAATTTCAAAAATAAAAAATTTTACAAATAAACCAATAATAAATGCAGGTGATGGTGATGGTGAACATCCAACTCAAGCGTTATTAGATCTATTTACAATAATGATTTATTATC
>CESP01045185.1_pt1 | contig 11362 bp, 6 predicted proteins | sample 531211 | NCBI WGS metagenome assembly CESP01 (sample SAMEA2622074, study PRJEB7988) | marine metagenome | biome: marine biome (ENVO:00000447); feature: surface water layer (ENVO:00002042); material: "saline water (ENVO:00002010), including plankton (ENVO:xxxxxxxx)" | depth 5 m | reverse complement strand
ATATAATAAATGAAAAAATTAGTAAACCTTTTTTCCTTGTTACTTTTGATGACTGGACTTATTGGTTTTGCGCAAGACACTGTTTCAGGAGTTGTTTCTGATGCAGATGGAATGCCATTGCCTGGAGCCACTGTTGTTGTGCAAGGAACATCAATTGGGGTTACCACAGATTTTGATGGTAACTACGCAATTAGTGCCTCAGAAGGTGATGTTCTAGTTTTTAGCTATGTTGGTTATGTGAGTCAATCTGTAGAGGTTGGGTCATCTTCGACAGTCAATGTGAGCTTAGAAAGTAGTACTGCACTAGAAGAGGTTATAGTTACCGGTATCGGTACACAGGAAAGACAGCGTTCTGTTGCGAGTGCTGTAACCGTTGGTGGTGAAGTGTTAGAAAACTTAACTTTCATATCTCCAGATCAAGCATTGAATGGACGTGTTGCAGGTTTAAGGATGGCTAACATTTCTGGAACACCTGGTACATCTTCGCAAATTAGAATTAGAGGTGAAAGTTCCATTACTGGAAACAATGCCCCTTTATTTGTTGTAGACGGAGTTCCGATTCAAAATGGATCTTATGGAACTGGAGGTACACCAAACATTGGTCTTTTATCTATGATCAATTCCAATGATATTGAATCCATAACTGTATTGAAAGATGCATCATCAACTTCTGTTTATGGAAACAGAGGAAGTAATGGTGTTATTGTTATTACAACTAAAAAGGGTACTGCAGGTAAGGTATCTTATCAAGTTAGTTCATCTTACGGTTGGCAAAATAAAGCTGTTGAAGGAAGACAAGCACTTAGTGGTGCTCAACGTCTTGAGTTAGCTGCTGAAATGATGGAAAACGATTTTGGTTTCTCACAAGATGCTGGAATCAATTGGATGCTTACAAACCGAAGAGATTATAGAGATTGGGATTCAAGAGGAAGAGTAGATACGGATTGGGCTGAATTAGTCTCAAATCCAGATGCTCCGATCCAAAGCTATGACATCTCGGCCTCTGGTGGAGATGCTGACCAAAATTTTAGAGTCTCGTTAGGTTATAAAGACTCAGAAGCGGTAAACATGGGTTCATCATTTGAATCAATAAGTGGTTCTGTAAACTATACTAGAAAATTTGGTAGAGCAACAATTCAGACAAGTAATTTGGTAACAAATGGAAAACAACTTGGACAATTAGAGACCACCGCTTATTTCGGTAATCCTAACTTGACTAAATTTTTCATGCCAAGTACAGAAGCTGCATACAATCCCGATGGATCTTATTTGGTTCCTCACCCTGCTTCTATGCACCACACATTATATCTTCTTGAAGAAAACATATATGAAAGTGATGTGACTAGAGCTTTATCTAACAGTTCGGTGACATTAGATCTTCCTGTTGATGGACTTAAATTCAAGTCAACATTTGCATTAGACTTTGTACTTAATGCAAATCACGAATACCAAAACCCAATTGAAGGTGATGGTGTTGGTGAAGGTGGTCTTGCTGAACAAGCTGTTACCAGAAGATTCACTTGGTCAACAATAAACAGACTTGAATATACAAAAGTCTTAGGTGATAACGATCATTTTATATCTGTTGTTCTTGGACAATCATTCCAAAAGAATAAGAATCACAACATATACTCTTATGGTGAAGCTCCTGCGACTGATCAATTGTTTTATGTAAACAGTTTCCCTGCAAACAGAGATGCAGGTGGGTCATTCTCAGACTGGAAAGTTTTATCCTATTTAGGTGTAGCTAACTACTCTTTCCAAGATAAATATATCTTCAATTTCACTTGGAGAAATGACGGTTCATCCAGATTTGCATCAGGTTACCGATTTGGTAATTTCTTCTCATATGGAGTTGCATGGAATATCTCTAATGAAAATTTCCTGGCTGATAATTCAGTTGTGAATAATTTAAAATTTAGAGCCTCATGGGGTGAAGCTGGTGATCAAAATGTTGGATTAAACCAATACCAATCGCTATTTGGTTATAGTGGTGACTACGACAGCCAAGGTGCTGTTTTCCCAACTTCTTTTGGTAATGCAATTATTTCTTGGGAAAAATCTGAGAAATTTGACGTTGCTTTAGACTTCGGTTTATTCAACAACCGTGTAACGGGTTCTGTAGGTTATTATCAAAGAGATACTAACGATCTTCTTCAAGGTGTTCCATTATCACAAACAACTGGTCACTCATCACAAACACAAAACGTTGGTGATGTGAGAAATAGTGGTATAGAGGTTGAATTGGACGCTACTGTTGTTAAGGCAGGTGATTTTGAATTTGATATTTACGGAAACGTATCTACGAACGAAAACGAAGTTTTAAAACTTGCCCAAACAGCTGATGGACAAGACATTAATCTTGATGGAACTTGGACTGCAACTAGAGTTGGTAGACCAATCTACGAGTATTACCTGCGTCAGTTTGGTGGAGTAAGACCAGAAAACGGAAGTGCATATTGGTATGTTGGTGGTGACGGTGTAGATTCACCAGTAAGTTTTGAAGAAACTGAAAGCTATAATGCTGCTTTACAGGCTTTTTCAGGAACAAGAATCCCAACAACAGTAGGAGCACTTGGGTTTAGATTTAAATTCAAAGGTTTATCTATTGATTCCAACTTCACATATGTTGGAGGTCACAAAATCTATGAGCAATGGGCTCGTTACTTTATGTCTCCAGGACAGTTACCTACACTATTCTACCAGGGATCAACTGAGTTGATGAATAGGTGGCAGAATCCAGGTGATGTTACTAACATCCCAAGAATGAGATGGTCAAGTAGTATGACAACTACTGGATCGAATCACTCTACAATGCACTTGCATGATGGTGATTTTATCAGACTTAGAGATTTAACAGTTAACTACAATTTCCCATCAAGCTTGATTAGTGAAATAGGATTGGACAGGTTAAATGTTTATGTCAAGGGTACAAATATTTGGACTTATGCATTTGATGATGATGTAATTTTTGAACCTGAAGTAAATGTTAACAATGGTCAATGGACTTTATGGAATCCAATTCCTAAGATTTGGGCACTGGGTGTTAACTTAACATTTTAATTATTATGAATATGAAAAATTTATTTAAATTATACAGTTTAATCTTCGCAAGCTTACTTATTGTATCCTGCGGGGATGAGGATCTGGAGCCAACACTGGCTATGGATAAAGATTCAGTAACTGGAATTCAAAGTGCTGATGACTTAAGATCAGTCCTCAACAGTGCATACAATCGTATGACAAGTACTAATTACTACATGAGAGAATTCATTGCTATGGGAGATGCTCGTACAGATAATATGTATTCTAATGTTAATTCTGGAAGAGGTACTGCTACAAGTATGGACCACAGTCCTGATGGTTATGGACCATGGGGAACGATCTATGGTGTTATAGCAATCACTAATATTGTAATTGGTGCTGATCACGCTAGCCTTGATGGAAATCCAGCTGAAATTGATTACATTGTTGGTCAAGCTCACGCGATCAGGGCTCTGTGTCATTTTGATTTGCTTAGAAACTATGGACAACATTTTATTGATGGTCAAGGTGGAGCCAATTCATTAGGAGTTCCTTATGTAAAAACGTATAAGGATCCAGCAAACCTAACACCAGCAAGAGACACCGTTTTATCAAATGTTACTGATATCATGAGTGATTTCCAAGGTGGAATTGCATTAATGAGTAATGGTGCAGTTAATCAGGATTCAAGCTATATGTCTGCTGATGCAGCATATGCTTTAATGGCAAGAGCAGCTCTTTATTTTGGTGCTGTTGATAGTAGTTTTTATTCTACTGCAGGAGCCGCAGCTAAGTGGGTTATAGATAATTCATCTGCAACTCCTGTATCAGCTGCTGCCTTCAAAGCTTCTTATTACACAGACAACGCGTCAAATTCATTATTCGAACTTGAAGCTACTGGAACTGATAATCCAAGTATTAATGGATTAGCATATAGTTTTAGAGGAACGAGTTATGGATATTATAGAATATTGACTGGTGCGAACTGTGCTGCTTGTGGAGATGATTTATATGATATCTTCGCAGCTGATGCTGCAACTGATGTGAGATTTACTGTTAACGGTATGATTGGTGTTCAACAAGGAGAACCAACAGTTATTGGTAAGTATCCAACAGCAAATGGAACTGATAACATAACTATTATTAGAGTTGAAGAAATGCATCTAATTTATGCTGAAGCACTATTACGTGCTGGTAATGCATCAGGTGCATTAACTTACTTGAATAATGTTCCAGGCCTTAGAGGTGCAACACCTTACACGACTGCAACATTAGATAATATTCTTTTAGAAAGAAGAAAAGAGTTTTATGCTGAAGGTTTGAGATTTTATGATCTAGCCAGAACTGGTCAGAGCATGCCTTTAATTAATTCACTTTTGCAATTAAATGATGACAAAGACGGTACACCACCACAATTTGGATCATACAGATATGCTTATCCAATTTCTATTTCTGAAAGAAATGCTAACCCTAACATTGTACAAAATGCAGGTTATTAGTTTTTAGAAATTATTAGATAATTTACTTGAGAAACCCGCCTTATGGCGGGTTTTTTGTTATATTAAAATTGTGTTAAAATCTTCCTTTTTAAGAGTCTTTATAATAATTAATTCTTTTTTACTTAATGCTCAAAGTATTAATGTGAAAAATATTGATATTGTAAGAGATTCTTTTGGTGTTCCACACATTTATGCAAAAAGTGATGCTGAGCTTGCCTACGGATTAGCTTGGGCTCATTCCGAAGACGATTTTAAAACTATACAAGAAGCATACTTAGCAGGAAATTCTTTGCTTAGTAAACACATTGGTTTGAGGGGGGCTCCTATTGATTTTCTATCTCAACTGATAAGATCTGATGATACAATTGATAGTTTATATCAAACTATAGATAAAAATTTTATAAAAGTTGTTCAAGGATATGCAAAAGGATTGAATAGATTTGCTGATGAACACCCTGAGCAAGTACTTGTTAATAAACTCTTTCCCATAACACCAAGGAAAATGCTTAAGTACTCATTGTTACAATTATTTATTTTTTCAGAGGGAGAAAAAGCTGTTCTATCAATATTTAATAATACTGCTGGGGTTATTGACACTAGTGATGATAGTGGGCTCGGATCAAATCTTTTTGCATTTAGCTCAAATAAAACAAAAAATAATGAAACTTACCTTGGTGTAAATACGCATCAACCATTGGAAGGGCCAACCTCATGGTACGAAGCACATCTAGTCAGTGAAGAAGGAACAAATATTATAGGAGCTACTTTTCCAGGAGCACCCTGTATTTTAACAGGTACAAACCAAAACTTGGGATGGACACATACCGTAAATTACCCAGATAAAACTGACATATTTCAGTTACAAATGGTAAAAAAAAGTAAGTTGAAATATATAGTGGATGATGAAATACTTACTCTCGACAAGTTTAGAGGGAAGGCCTTTATAAAAATTCTTGGAATTCCGATAAAAGTAAGCAAAAGATACTATAGAAGTATTTATGGTCCTACCCTGAAAAATAAAAATGGTTTTTATTCTGTTCGTACACCCAGTTTATTTAAAATTAGAGCCCTTGAACAATGGTGGAAAATGAATAAATCCAAAACTTTTGAAGAATTCTATGAAATACTAAAAATGAATGAGATACCGGGATTTAATTTTGGTTATGCTGATAAAAATGATAATATATTTTATATTTCTAATGGAATAATTCCTGTAAGGAATAAAAAATACAATTGGAAAGGAGTGGTACCTGGCAACACTAGAGAAACTTTATGGACAGAATACCACAAAACTGAAGAACTACCTCAAGTATTAAATCCTGAGTCTGGATACCTGTATAATGCCAATAACACACCATTTAAGTCAACTTCCACAAATGAAAATCCAAAAAGTCAGGATTTCCCAAAAGAAATGGGTTACTCTCTCTATGATAACAACAGAAGTACACGGATCTATGAATTAATTGAATCATATGAAAAAATTGATTTTTCTGATTTCAAATCCATAAAGTTTGATTACAAATACCCCACTCCATTTACCTTCAATTTTATTGATGTTAATGAAATAATGGAAATGAATCCAAATGATTATTCTGATATTTCTGATCTTATTATAGAGATTCAAAATTGGGATAGATCAACCAATTCAGACTCTTTAGGTGCAGGAATATTCGCTATGTTCTATTATAATTTGGGAAATTATATTAGAAAACCATATATAAATAGAAACTTAAGCAAAAATCTAATTGCACAGATGTTAAGAGATGTCAAGGCTTATATGGTAAAGCATTTCAACAAAACAAATGTTAAACTCGGTGAGTATCAAAAACTTGTAAGAGGAGATAAAGAAATTCCCATATGGGGAATGCCCGATATTATTACAGCCATGACTTCGTCAAGACATGTAGATGGAAAAAGAAAAATTACTCACGGCGAGTCATACATTCAACTTGTGAAATTCTCAAACGGTACGCCGCATGTCGAATCAATTATGTCTTATGGAAATAGTGAAAACCCTGATTCACCACACTACGATGATCAAATGGAGATGTTTTCAAAATTTGAAACAAAGAAAATGAGTTTTGATAAAAATTTTGTTTATAAGAACTCAAAAAATATTTACAATCCAAAATAAGCTATTTTAAAAGCCTTCTGTATATATTTTCATAAGTGGGGACCACAGTATTTATATCAAATAGCTTTGCCCTTTTAAATGATGATAATTTAAATTTTTCTAGTTTACTTTTGTCAGAGATTAAGTCCTTTATTTTTTCTATGTATTTATTTTCATTGTTCACATCAACTAAATATCCTGTTTGATTTTCAATATTTAGCTCAGGAAGACCACCACAATTAGAGGTTACTAATGCACATTTAGAGGCCATTGCTTCAAGGGCAGCCAATCCAAAACTTTCCTTCTTTGAAGGCAATAAAAAAATATCAGTTAAGCATAATATTTCTTCAATTTTTTCTGTGTTTCCATGAAATTTAATGTTATTAATTTTATTTTTTTTAACAAAACTTTTAACCAAATCAAGTTCAGGTCCCTCCCCTATCATATTAAAAAATAAATTTTTGCTTTTGAGCTTACCTATAATACTAATTAAAGTTCTAATATTTTTTACTGGTCTAAAGTTGCTAACGTGAGAGATGATAATCTTATCATCCTGATTGCAGTTTTTATTTTTTTGTTTAAAGCGATCAATATCGATAAAATTTGGTATTACCTTAATTTCTTTATCAATGTTGAAAAAATCTATTGTGTCTTTCTTTAAATTTTCAGAGACAGAAGTGACAACGTCAGAATTTTGGATTGAAAATTTTACAGCCCTGCGATAAAATGGATGTTTTCCGACTAAAGTTATGTCTGTGCCGTGAAGTGTTGTAACTATAGGTAGATCAATATTCTTAGTTTTTAGCATTTCTTTGGCCATATAAGCAGCATACGCGTGTGGGATTGCATAATGGACATGAATTAAGTCAATTTTATTGTTTTCAGAAATTTCAACAATCTTACTTGAGAGTGCAAGCTCATATGGTTGAAAGTTAAATAAAGGATAAAATGGGACATTTACTTTGTGAAAAAGAACCTTTTTATCAATTAATTTTAATCGGACAGGCTTTTTGTAAGCAACAAAGTGTATTTTATGACCAAATTCAGCCAATTTATGCCCTAGCTCTGTTGCCAAAACACCACTTCCACCATAAGTAGGATAACAAACAATAATTATATTCATTCAATCAAAAGCTTCATGGACAAGTTTTTGTATTTCTGTCCTAATGTTATAGTCTGACAGAGAGTTATTGTTTTCATCTGGAAAAGTTCTATTGGATAAAAAAACATATATAATTTCTGTTTCAGGATCAACCCAAGCAACTGAACCTGTGAACCCATAGTGACCGAAACTTTTATCAGACACACACCCACATGTGTTTGGGTCATCGGGGTCCAATTCAGGTTTATCAAATCCTATACCCCTTCTTACTTTTTTTTCTTCAAAATGACGGAAATTAAATAAATCAAAAAATTTCTCATCAAAAAATTTTTCATTAGCATATGAGCCTTTTTGGAGAAAAAGTTGCAATATCTTGGCAATATCAAGAGCATTTCCAAATAAGCCTGCGTGTCCAGAAATACCATCCATCATGGCTGCGCCCATATCATGAACATGACCTTCCACAAGGTCAAACCTAAAATAATCATCGACGACTGTAGGAACTATGAGTTTGTTGTCCAAGAAATTGGTTGGTTTATATGTTAGTGATGTTGATCCAATTTTATCATAAAGGTAGTTTTTGATTTGTTTATCCAGAGATGATTTATATTTTTTTTCTAGATAAAACTTCAAAAGAAAATATGGTAAATCACTATAAACATAACTTAATGAATCGCTCAACTCTGAATTTATTATCTCATTGAAAATAGTGTCATTGTAATTTCTGATATACAAGTCATCTGAGACCTGGAAAGGAAATTTTACAGACTTTTTATTAGAATAATATTTATTAATTCTGGTATTAGTGATAGAATCAATAGTTTTTTTATAAAAGGGAATCCATGATTTCATCCCAGAGTAGTGGGAAAACAGCTGTTTGACAGTCAAATCTTCTTTATTCTTTAATTCTTTCTCCGGGAACCACTCTAATAACTTAGTTGTTAAATCAAAATCATTGGTCATAAATTCATTCAAAAGAAGTGGAACAGAAACAAGAATTTTAGTAAGAGAAGCTAAATCATAAATATTATTGTTAGTAATTTTTTCCTTTTTTTCATATGTCTTGTATCCATATGCTTTGTGATAAACGATGTTTGAATTCTTTGCTATTAATAATTGTGCACCTGGTGTCATATTATTTTTAATTGCATCATTTATTACAGAATCAATTTTCTTTAATTTATTCATATCAACTCCAAAATTAACAGGGTGATCAAATGATAAAACATTTCTTTTTTTTATGACAATTGATGTCCCTTCTTTGTATTTTTTACCAATACTAACAGGTAAAATGCCATCAACATCATTTGCGCCAAAGATCGCTTCAGAGGCTTTTTTTTGAAATACGGAAGAATTTTGATAAGCTAACATAATAGAATCAAAACCATTTAAGTTAATATCAAGAAGTGTGTATGGATTTGAAAAAACAACCAAAACAACATTATTATATTTTTTTATTGTATTAATTATGGAAATCTCCTTAGTTGATAATTTATAATTATCAAATGGCGATTTATCTGATTTATGTATAGAAACTATTATTTTATCAAAATTTTTATTGATATCTCTAATATTTTTTAAATACGAAATATCAATTTTTTCTACAGTTCTATAATTATTTAAGTATTTATGAAAGGTCATACCATTATCAACACCTAAACTAATTAAACCAACTCTATTTTTTTTATCAAAAGAAATGGGAATTGAATTACTTTCATTCTTGATAAGAGTCATGGACTTTTCAGCTAACTTTTCTAGAAGTGCATGATCTTGGTCACTATTTAATTTATATTTAATATTATCAATACGGATGGGTTTATATTTATTTAAACCTAACTCATATTTAGTATTAAGAATTTTCTTTACTGCGTTCTCTAATCTTTTTACGGGAACTCTTCCATCTAAAACAGCTTTTTTAATTTCAACGATACTTTTTTTAAGATCTGAAGGCATCAATAATATATCATTTCCTGCAATTAGCGCATCTACATCCGGATAATTTCCTTTGGAGTAATCTACTATAGCCTTCATATCCAAGGCATCTGTAATTACTATCCCATCAAACCCTAAATCTTGCTTAAGTAAATTAGTAATGATTTTTCGGGAAAGTGTTGTGATCATTTTATCATCTAAGCTTTTCACCTTTAAATGAGCAGTCATAATACCATCTACACCACTCCTAATTAACTGTTTGAATGGATATAGTTCGACACTATCAATCCTGCTTAAATCATAATTCAATGTCGGTAGTGTTAGGTGTGAATCTTTTCTTGTATCACCATGGCCTGGAAAATGTTTCCCAACAGCCAAAACTCCACTATTATTCAAGCCTTCTACGTATTTAATGGATTTGTTAGTAACGTTAAATTTATTTTCTCCGAAAGATCTGGCACCAATTATTGGGTTTTTTGGATTTGTATTTACATCACTTACAGGGGCAAAATTTAAATGAACTCCAATTTTTTTTAAATGTTCTCCAATTCTCTGTCCAACTGCAAAAACCAATGAATCATCTCTTATCGCACCCAAGGTAATATTATATGGGAAAGAAAAACCATCATCAAGTCTCATTCCTAAACCCCACTCAGCATCCATGGAAATTAGCAAGGGTATATTTGATTGTTTTTGAAATATATTATGGGAAATGACTTGATCATTTATATTTCCTAATGAAAAAGTTAATCCTCCAATATGATATTCATTAATAATTTTTTTTATTTCATTAATTTCTTCTTGACCATACTTTGATGCTGTCCAAACGGTATAAAGCTGTCCTACTTTCTGATCTAAGTTCATAGTTGTGTAAATGCTATCAACCCACTTTTTTGAGGATGTATTATTATTCTGTGAGAAGCAAAAAGAATTTTTTGTCACAATTATAATAATCAATAATATATAAACAACTCTATTCACGTATGTATTTATTTAAATAGCTTTTTTTTAAAGGGATTTCCCAATTATTTTTGAATTCTTTTAATGATGAAATCATATTATTAAAAACAAAAACTTCGTGATAATCTTTATTTTCAGATATTATTTTTTTAAACTCATTTAGTTTTATAACATTAATTTTTTCATTTTTTTTATATGCAATAGAAAATCTATCAAGCAAGATTAACTCGAATTTTGTTTCAATTTTTTTTATAAAATGAATTAGCTTATCGATAGAGCAACCACTAGCAATATTTTTATTATGGTCAACAATAATAACAATAAATTGATTATATGGAAATTGGTAAGATGTTTTTAATTCGGAGCCGTGTGCTGTCCATGATAGCAGAAATTTATTTAAATCAGACTCTATAAGCTTTAATTTTTTATCACTAATTGGAGTTGCTGATTGAAAAACCCAAGCTTTAGAATCAATATTTAAGTTTTTAAACTCAACTGTCACGATCTAAAAGCGGATATACCTGTTATACTTTTTCCAGTGATTAATGTGTGTATCTCTTCCGTTCCCTGATATGTTTTTAACACCTCAAGGTTTAATATGTGACGCATGACTGGATATTCTGCAGTTACACCCATTCCACCCAAAATTGATCTAGCAATTATGGCAACTTCACTAGCCATACTCACACTTGAACGTTTTGCTAATGATATTTGCTCAAAAGTTGCTTGAGA
>CESP01163861.1_pt1 | contig 11363 bp, 9 predicted proteins | sample 531211 | NCBI WGS metagenome assembly CESP01 (sample SAMEA2622074, study PRJEB7988) | marine metagenome | biome: marine biome (ENVO:00000447); feature: surface water layer (ENVO:00002042); material: "saline water (ENVO:00002010), including plankton (ENVO:xxxxxxxx)" | depth 5 m | reverse complement strand
ATCATATAGTTCCTCAAACTCTTTAGTTTGAACTCTGGTGAATCCTCTAGGATGACGAATTCTATGAAGATATTTTTGAAGACTTGAACCAGAGAAAGTTTGTCCTCTGGAATTGGTAAAACCTTGGAGATTTAACGCATCTGCAAGTTGGTCATAAGTACCACAATCAACGTCCATATTGATTGCAGTCTCAATGGTAGAAACCATCTGACTAAATAGTGTTGATGAATAGTTTTTTTTCATTATTTCATTCCTTCTAAACTTAAAAAAGGACTCAAGAATTTCCTCTCTTGAGTCCTTACTATTTAGACATTGTCAGACTTTCGTATGACAAATTTAGGTGAAAGAAATGACTGTAAATTTACTTTGAAAACTCTACCCACATTTTAGAAAACTCTGGTTCATATTTCTGTTTTCTAAACTCTTCTCTCTCTAATCTTTCTTTGTATCTTTTAAGAACTGCATAGACATAATTTCCTCCCCATACAGACCCTTTGTGAGTTCGTATACCTTTCTCATTCAGAACTTTTGCAATGCGTCTGTATCCCAATCCTTGGTCTTGTAAGGATAGGATAAACTCTAGTTTTTCGGATTGTTCTTTAGAAAATCTATTTGGATTCTGTTCTGCAATTAGGTTGTTAAACCTTACAGAAACATTGAAACAAAGATGGTTTGAATATCCATTCTCCGAAAAGAAAAGACTGTTCTCACCTATTCCACAGTAACTGATTTAGCAAGATTGCGTGGCTGATCTACGTCATTACCCTTCAAAACTGCCGTATGATAAGCTAAGAGTTGGACAGGTATGGTGTATAGGATTGGCGCTACAAACGGATGCACTTGCGGCAACTCCACGACATCTGCCCCAACATCCCCGATTTTCTCTATTCCAATTTGATCAGATAGAAGAATAACCCGACCACCTCGGGCAAGAACTTCCTGCATATTTAAAGACGTTTTGTCGAAAAGCTTCCCGCTCGGTGCTATGATGATAACTGGTACGCACTCATCAATCAATGCTATTGGCCCGTGCTTCATCTCCCCAGCGGCATATCCCTCTGCGTGGATATAGCTAATTTCTTTCAATTTTAATGCGCCTTCCAAGGCGATAGGATAACCTGTGCCTCTTCCCAGATACAACACATCACGTGCGGACAAAATATCATTAGCAAGCTTAGCTAACGCATCATCATTGTTGAGAACTTCGTTAGCACGTGAGGGTAATTCCGTGAGTGCAGAACACATCTTTACTGCAAGTTTATTACTTATCCTTCCTTTTTCCAATGCCATTGAAATTGAAAAACACGCTAGCACTATAAGTTGAGTGGTAAACGCTTTAGTTGAAGCAACACCGATTTCTGGTCCGGCATAAGTCAACAAAAGAGCGTCTGCCTCACGTGCCATCGAGCTTTCTGCAACATTTACAACAGCTAGGATGAGTTGCTCATGTTCTCTACAATAACGCATAGCAGCAAGAGTGTCCGCAGTTTCACCGGATTGTGAAATGAAAATTGTTAACCCTCCTGGTTCCATTTCGAGCTCTCTATAACGGAATTCTGAGGCGATATCGCATTCAACAGGCACCCGAGCGTATTGCTCCAGCCAGTACTTTGCTATCAATCCAGCGTAATAGGAAGTCCCACACGCAATGATTGTCACCCGGGAAATATTTGCCAATTCAAATGATAACTCAGGAAGGTTTACAGACTTTTGTATCGGATTCACCAGAGCGGAGAGTGTATCACCAATGGCGGCAGGCTGATCATATATTTCTTTTAGCATAAAGTGAGCAAAATTACCCTTGCTAAATTGTTCTCCAGTATGTCCGCTTGAACATATTTTACGCCTCACTTTTTTTCCAAATCTATTGCGCAGAGTCGCTTTTTTATCGCTTATTTCAACCCAGTCATTTTCTTCAAGGTAACAAACTCGATCCGTCAGCTTAGCTAAGGCATACGCATCCGAACCCAAAAACATTTCGCCGTCCCCGTAACCTACAGCGAGCGGACTTCCACGACGCGCCCCTATCATAAAGTCCTCGTGTCCTGAAAATATTATGGCTAGCGCAAAAGCCCCCTCCAGCCGTTTTAGCGTTTCTGTCACCGCAAACTGCGGTGATTGCCCTTTGGCAAGCATACTACTAACTAAGTGAACTACTGCTTCAGTATCTGTATCAGTTTCAAATTGATGTCCCTCCGCCATCAATTCTTTTCTTAATTCTAAAAAATTTTCTATAATACCATTATGGACTATCGCCACTTTTCCATCTGTATGTGGGTGAGCGTTAGTTGTCGTTGGCCGCCCATGGGTTGCCCATCGCGTATGGCCAATGCCAGTGGTACCATGAAGTGATTTATTCTTAATAAGGGTTGCAAGATTTTCAATTTTTCCTTCTGCGCGTCGACGGTGAATCTCTCCATCAACCAATGTTGCAATACCTGAAGAATCATAACCCCGATATTCGAGGCGCCTGAGACTATCAACAAGCCGGGGGGCAGCTTGTTGCTTTCCTACGACGCCAATAATCCCACACATTTATTTCAGGGGCCTTTGTTTTTTATTTTCGCGGACTTGCCTCTGCGAAATCTATTTGCCCATCCTTCCCGCACATCCGCGGTTGCCCGGGTTAAAGCCAAAGCATCTGCAGGCACGTCATCTGTAATTGTAGAACCAGCTCCAATAATTGCGCCATCACCCACAGTTACTGGCGCAACCAGGGCAGTATTTGAACCAATAAATGCACCTTTTCCAATTTTTGTCTCTGTTTTCTTAATTCCATCATAATTACATGTTATAGCTCCAGCTCCTATATTCGCCTCCGCTTCCACAGTGCTATCCCCAACATAAGCTAGATGATTAATTTTCACATGTTCTTTCACGGTAGTATTTTTAACCTCAACGTAGTTTCCAATACTAACTTCCCTTCCGATATTAGCTCCTGGCCGCAATCTGGCAAAAGGTCCAATTACAGAATACTCGTCAATGAAAGCACCCTCAATATGACAAAATGATCGGATACTAACATTATTTGAAATATGAACACCAAGGCCAAACCAAACATTTGGAGCAATAGTAATATCTTTTCCGACGATGGTGTCAGCACTGAACCATACAGATGATGGATCTATTAATGTCGTACCTTTTTTCATGGCTGCATTGCGCAACCGGATCTGCATAGCTGCCTCTGCCATCGCGAGATCCGATCTTGAATTAACCCCCATCACTTCTAAGTAATCCGGGGCCTCAAGAGCTTTGCAGAGCCAGCCTTTTTCTCGGGCAATGCTAATTACATCTGTTAAGTAATATTCACCGGTGGAGTTCGTGTTTGAAATTTCACCCAGCAATTGTTCTAATCTCTTCCCATCAAATACCATTATACCCGAATTGCAGAAGTCATTCTGAAGTTGCTCCGGGCTTGCGTCCGCCACCTCTACAATTCTTACTAATTTTCCATCTTCCAATACCAACCTTCCATAGGCATTTGCGTTCTTACAGCGAAACCCCAAAACCACGGCCGCCGGATTTTCTTTTGCACGACGCGCATCAATCATTGCTTGCATGGTTGCGCACGTGATCAGCGGGGTATCACCAAAAAGCACAAGTACGTCTCCCTCAAAATTTCTAAATTTTGAGATCGCTGCAGATACAGCATGTCCTGTGCCAAGTGGCACATTTTGAACTGTTGTATTAATCGGCGATACGTATTTCACAACGTCATTTTGCTCCGGGGACACCACAACAATTGAAATTTCTGGGTTTAAAATATCTACTGCCGCTATTAAGTGACCTATCATTGGTATCCCAGCGACAGGGTGCAGCACTTTAGGCATTTCAGAGTTCATACGAGACCCCTTACCAGCTGCAAGAATTATTGTTGCGACATGACTTAAACTCATAGTTAATTGTCCATAAATGCGCTCAAAATCCAATGCCTGAAAAGGACTAGCAGAACCATCGCTACCTCGTCCAGCCGTTTCTTAACATGGAAATTAATCAAATCTTTCACAAAAAAATCAATTCGCACTTACTTTAGGTATATTTTTCCTGCGGTTTTCCATCAAGGCCCTGGTAAGGTGTGCAATCAACCAACCTGTAGGCGTTTCAAATTCAACACGCACGGGTACAGATAACACATGCTTAAAAGGTTTTCCAAACCAAACATAAATTGGATCATAAGTTGGCTTGTCATCATCATCATTGTCTACCCGGAAACCACCGAGCTTCTTGAATGAGAAGTGGCATTTTAGTGCTGTACCTTGATAAATAGAATAGTCAGTGCGCCTAATATTCACTTCTGTACCTTTTTTTATGCTTGCCAAAAATGCTCGTTTCCCATCGTAAACCCGAACATTGCTATCACATGTCTCATAACTGGTTACTGAATTTACAAAATGCTGAATTGCCCCGGTTACTTCTGTTGTTTTCACTTTCATCACTTCTGTAACCGATGAAACCGGCTTTTCATCCAGAGACCCTGTAACTTTTACAGAAGGTGCTGCACTCAAACTACTGTATTTAAGTCTAATCTTATATTTTTTCCCTCTCCAATTACTATCTGTACCTCCGGTTGTTACAACATGTCTTCCTGCTATAACTGAGCCCCTAGAAAAAAGAGATATCTCGGCCGGTAAGAATAATCTCACAAATTTTGAAGTCTTCAGTTGAAGATTTACTATGTAGTTTTTTGGATTGATCTCAGAAACATACTCGATGTTAGCAGTGTGAATACCACCAATGTAGACTTTATAATCTAGGGAAACTTTATATTCCTCTGCTACTAGCAGGGAAGGATAAAAAAGAACAGCCGCAAAACCTATAAAGATTTTAAAGTTCGGGGATTTAAAAATTAAGTTTTGCATCTGCTAAAATTACCTTAAAAGATTTAAAAGAAGTACTCCAAAATATTATTTTCTTCTCTGTTTCTCAAATCTGGACGATTAATATTTTACCCACAATGGTTAAACAGTTTTACTGGCACATTATGGTGAAAAACAATACATAAAAATTTGGAATATTACTTTTTAGATTTTTCTGTTACCTTAATCATCGAGTATAAAAAAGGGGATTGGCTGGCAAATGACAAAATTCACAATTCAACCACACGGTAGGCTGAATGACTGGGTTGCTGATGAGAAGGGTTACTTCAAGGATGAAGGCCTCGAATACTTTCTCAACGTAGATGCTAGCTACAAAACAGTAAAAATGCTTCCAGAAGCAAAATCTGAAGTTCCTTTAAGGGATGATCTGCACGGAGCTTTTGAACGATATATTGATGGTGGAGGACGAAAAGGCACGGCAGAAGATGCAGGAGATGTAAGTTGTGCGTGCCACTGGACAGTAAATCAATCCGCAAAACTAGAAACTGGTGTAATGTATGGAAATGCTTATAGCATTTGTGAGGCAGCAATCGTAGTTCCGCATGCTTCCAAAATTAACACTCCCGACGAACTTGCGAATATTGATGTTGCAGTGGGATACCACTCAGGGAGCCATTATTCCGCACAACAGGCACTAGAAGTTTTTTTAAAACCAGAAGAAATTAAGCTCAAGTTTGTCGGTACAAGCTGGTCGCGAGTTGATGCAGCGCTAGCAGGAAAATTATCTGCATTGAATGTTTGGGGACCACAATTATACCTGCTTGAGCAAAATGGGTTTAGACGTGTAATCTCAACAACTTTTATTATGGCATTTATGTTTGCAAAAGATGCCAACCCGGAAGATGTAAAAAAGTACATAAATGCATTAATAAAAGCTCAGTCGGATGTGGATGCAGAACCTGAAAAATACAAGCACTTTTTCATGAAAGAAATTCCTGATCGTTATGCAAAAGATGTAGACGTGCGACTTTTTGGAAATGGGGAAAGAGTTGTGCCACAAGCTTACACTAAGGAAATGTTTGAAAATGCACAAGAATGGATGCACGAACGAAATTTATTTGATTGCGGAATAGATGACGGCCTCTCTTATCACGAAGCTGTACATCGTTAGAAAGCCTCTAGTAAAGATTGAAAGAGTTTAAAGCCCCCCTCACGAGAGAAAGTTGAATTAGTAATTTGCACAAAAGTTACAGAGGTTAACAATCGATTAGATACTTTTTTATTGCCCCTACCGACAATACGGTTTTAAACCCTGCATCCCTAACTTTTCGTGTTTTTTATCTATTTTTTTAAAAAAATTTCTTTTTCTGGCATTTTTCAGAAGACAAACGAACGCCTTCTTTTGAAGCCACAAATATATGTCCAAGAACTCTATCTACCTTTATAACAACCTGGATTCCTGCTTCGGCAAGTTTTTCCTCGGCGGCAATTGTGTCTCTTTGCTTTTTTGGTAAGTACTTTTCAACAAGAACATCAAGATTTGAGTCCTTGGGGTAGACTCTTCCAGAAAAAAAGGATTGGGGTTTTAGTTTTGCTTCAAAAATGACAAATCCATCATTGATTGTTTTTAAATTGTAATTTTCTTCGCTATCCACATGTAGGACTGTTCTTTTCTCTTCATAAATCACGAATGAGTGGTATCTACCCTCGATTTTACATGATAATGACACCGGAACCGATTTTGTGAAAAGGCTAGCAATCGTACAATTCGGCAACAACGCGATTGCAAGGACTATAAAATATCTTCTCAACGGATACATTCCTAATTTCTTCACTAAAGTCCAAATTAACAGTCTGCCATCAGCGGAAATTTTTACACTCAAAAATTCCAATGTTGGATCACTGAGTAAATTTTAATTTTATAAATAGTGCATACGCAAATAAAGACCGTCAAAGAAAAAAAATTTATTCCCGTGTAAGAAATTTCGGGAAAACAACCATAAGAACTAAAAAGATAACATAATTTGCTTCTAAAATTATAATTTTAGTAATTTTAAACTTTGAAATTAAGCTCCCATCGGTTCCGGTATGACCGGGTTGAACAGCTCTTTGAACACGAGTAATGATAAGTTCAATTGGATACTAGTATTCACAAAATAATTTACGGGCCGTTGTCAATTTTTCATATGTGTAATCTAAGTTTTAAAATACCTCTCTACACAACATTAATGAATTGATGTCGATTGCATTTTGTCCTCATGCTCAGTTCTCCATGGACCAACCCAGAATTGGCGTACGTCTTTCATACGAAGTGCAACTAAAAAACCAGTCACAGCATCGATTATTTTTTCAATTCCCTCATCTTTTACGAGAGTATCTGCAATCTGATTTGTTCGCGAAAGATCGGAGTCTTTTATGGCTTGAAACAAAAAAACTATGCGCTTTTCATCCTCACTCAAACACTCCTTACACAGGCAATAAAAAAGTAAAGAGTTTTTTCCATAGTAACGAATACTGTCAAGAATACTGGAAACAGATCCAGTTGCAATCCTCGCTATAGCTGGGGGCATAGAACGATTAAATTCTGCTCGCATCTTTTGTTGCTCACCACTCAGATACATCCTCAAAGACCAAATTGCTATGCGTTCCTCATAACTTAAATCAACTAAATTCAATAGGTTACCTTTATCTTTTATTCCCTCGCGATTATCCCATACTTTCATCGGTATCTCCCAGTGACTCACAATAGCTACTCAAATGACATTCTATCAGGTCTTCAAAAGGCGTAATAAGACTACCTATTGCGGCTTTAGACGTTACATTTTGAACAAAAGCTCTGGTAACAAATTATGCACCGTTTTTTTATGTTACGATTGATTACTAAAACAAATATGTCATAATGAGAATGATAATGATTTGCAAGCTGAAAAGGGAGGATGTATGTCGACTAATAAAAAATATAATAGATCTCTTTTAAAGTTGAATGATTTGGTCGACACAACTTCACGATTGGTTAATGAAGTGATAAGCTTTGTCGAAGAAGACCTCACCGTAGAAATGATGAAATGTGTTCCAACTGCGTTACTCAAAATCACATTAAATAGAATGATAAATTCGTTAGGCAGGAGACGAACGGTCGAAATACTGAATAATGCAGCACGCGCCATAAATAATGGAGAGGATGTATGTACAATTAAGTCCCTCCAGGTCTTGCATCCCAGCCGAGTAACTCGATACGTCGGGGAAAATCGAACTTTCCAGGATGAACACCCCAGAGAACTCCAATAACTTGAGAATAAACCGTAAAATTTATTGGTTTCAAACTAAAGTTCATTTCATAGAATCTAAAATTCCTGCAATTTGATTTATCTGGTCAGAATTCAGCAATTATTAGGAACATCGAAGTCTTAGCATTTTTCTGATGTGTGATTTTTACATTTAACTATTTTTAATGTTATCTAATGTAGATTCATTTTTGACCTAGGCATAAAAGTTTCTGATCATGTTTAATTGCTAATGAGAATGATTCTCATTGACAACACGTTTCAATCTAATTTAATGTCTACTTTAGTGTCATCAGACTTTTCAAAATGGCATGCGTTAATGATTATTCAAATATGTATTTTGCTCGATTTGAGCAAGTACGACAATCAGGAGTGAGACACAGACAAAATGACGAAAAAATTACTCGCAGGAGCGATTGCACTGGCGGGGACGGCCTTAGTATTGCCGGCTTGCGCAGATCCTGACATATATGGGACTTTCCCCGTTACCGTAAAAGGATACGGCGGTTCTAAAACCAATTCTGTTGCATATACAGGTCAGATTGCACGCCACGTGCTTCATGACTCCCTTAAAAAATTGGCAGGAAAAGGAAACGGTAAACCAAATCCGGCTCTAAAAGCTGAGATGATGTCCTACTTTGCCCAGAAAACACCTGGACGCACAATAATCGCTCCAACATCAAAGAAGAAGTTTGTTATCAAACAGACTGGTGTTGATCAAATAAGTAAAAAGAAGAATTTAGCAGGAAAAACCTATAAAGGTAATATTTCTGGCATGCCCAACAACATGACAGGTCCACAACTTATTTCCTTTTGGATTGATAAAGCATCGAGTGCCAAAAAAGGCGTGGATATGGCAAACGGGTACAATTATCCTCAATTGATTTCCAAATTTATTCTTGGCGCAGTCTTCTACAATCAAGCGGTCGACAACTATCTCGATGAAAAAATGACCGCCAAGAAAAAGCCTAACAACAAGCCATACAAAAAGGGTGCATATTACACGGGCAAAGAACACTCATGGGATGAAGCATTTGGATACTTCGGTACTCCTGCACATGGCTTAAGTTTGACGCCTAAGCAACTCTATAATATTGCAAAAAGAAAACCAGGCGCTGAAAAATATGCTGATAAGAATGGTGACGGAAAAATTGACCTCTATAAAGAGTATACATTCGGTCCAGCATATTATGCTGCTGGTGCTGATAAAACCGGCAAAACAAGTTACGGCAAGACGATTACTCAAGCGTTTCTTGACGGCCGAAAGGTTATTGCCAACGCCGATGGGAAGAAATTAACGAAAGCACAACTTGCTAAATTACAGGGACTTGCAAAAACCATTGAAACAAATTGGGAAAAAACAATTGCAGAGGCCGTGTTTAAATATGCGGGGTCATGTTATAAAGATCTTGCTGCGATCAAGAGCGGGAACAAGAAAACTTTAAAAAAGTACATCAAACATTGGGGTGAATTAAAAGGTTTCAGTCTTGCGCTGCAGGCTGGCCGGAAAAATCTTGGTGAAGTTGGTGCAAAACTAAATCGCTTGATAGGGTTTGGTCCAGTGATGCCAAATCAAAGTCAAGTTAACGATATTGATAGTAAAGGAAACTATGTAAAAGGCAGTGGTTCCATAGACAACTATATGGGTCACATGCTGAAAACACAAAAACTAATGATTGATGCATTCGGAATTAAAGCCCGAATGAAAGATCAAACAAAGGGTATGGACGCAATGCTGAAAAAACTTGGCAGTGGGTCGAGTGCAGAAAACGACTAGTTAAAACGATTTGACCATTCCTCGCTAGTGGGGAATGGTCAAGTTTTATGAATGTACAAAACCAATGATTATCGATTGGATAAGCCAAGAGTATATACCACACCTCACCGCGTCATTCACTGACCCGCAGAAACGCGTATCTATTGGATATCTTTTTGCTGCGTTTATTATAGCTATAATTTGGATAACTGTTGCAAAAAAACAGACGTTCCGCCGGGGTTTTGTGCTGGGATTAAAAAAAATGATTGGGTTATCAATTATATGGTCAAAATCATCTCGTGCCGACTATAAACTATTACTTATAAATAAAGCTTTATTAATTTTACTATCTCCATTTTTAGTAGCAAGATTAACAGTTGCAACAGCAATTTTCTTTTACCTGAAAGAAATTTTTCCATATGGCTCCGGTATATTTGCAGATAGCCCTATTTGGATAGCATCAGTAACGTATACTGTCTTTCTATTTTTGTTTGACGATTTTTCACGGTTTGCGGTACACCTAGGTTTACATAAGATACCGATATTATGGGCGTTCCATAAAACACACCATTCAGCAGAAACCCTGACACCATTTACTGTATTTCGTGCCCACCCTGTGGAGTCAGTTATATTTTCTCTACGCGGCACTATCGTCCAATCAGTTGCAGTAAGTCTTTTCATATTTGTATTTGGGACGAGCATTGAGTTGCTAACAATCTATGGGACAAGCATACTTCTATTTGCGTTTAATGCTACTGGAGCAAATTTGAGACACTCACATGTACCAATAAGTTATGGCAAGATAGAAAAATTTTTCATGTCACCTGCACAACACCAACTCCATCACTCAAGTGCGAAGCAACATCATGATAAAAATTTTGGGGTAGCCCTCTCAATTTGGGATAATTGGGCCAAGACTCTGCACTTTAGTCACGGCGAAATGGGGTTGTCTTTTGGCGTGAAATCAGAACTTTATCAAAACAATCACAGTCTATTCTCACTCTATCTTCGTCCGTTCCAAGAAGTTATAAAGTACCCAAAAATAAATTCCGAAACTAAACCACGAGAAGAAAATGTTGTTTTTAAGAAAATTATATAAAGGTAATAAAGTGCTTATTAAACACACTAAATATTTTTTGATTTTTCCGATGCTCATTAGCACAATTTTGTCCGCTCAGGCGCAAGAATTAAATGTATACTCGCACCGACAGCCATTTTTAATTAATCCATTTTTAAAGGCTTTTGAAGAAAAAAGTGGTGTAAAAATAAATATCGTCTTCGCCTCCAAAGGTCTTGCGCAGCGACTTTTGGCAGAAGGTAAGAGAAGCCCGGCAGATATAGTTCTCACAGTAGATATAGGCCGGTTATATGCCTATGTTGATAAAAACCTATTCGCAGAGATCAATTCCCCTGTTCTAAAAAATAATATTCCATCGCATCTACGCGACACAAAGAATCGTTGGTTTGGATTGTCAAAAAGAGCTAGAGTTGTTGCAACATCAAGAA
>CESP01160504.1_pt1 | contig 11364 bp, 16 predicted proteins | sample 531211 | NCBI WGS metagenome assembly CESP01 (sample SAMEA2622074, study PRJEB7988) | marine metagenome | biome: marine biome (ENVO:00000447); feature: surface water layer (ENVO:00002042); material: "saline water (ENVO:00002010), including plankton (ENVO:xxxxxxxx)" | depth 5 m | reverse complement strand
CGAAATAAGGACGCTTAGGTCCACCAAAGCGGAATCCATCTCATTTTAATATAGAGTTCCGCTTTTTTATTACATTGGCTTTTTATTAACCAAACAAAATTTTATGGAAATTTTAATTGTCGCAATCATTATTTCATGTATTAGTATTTATGGAACGATCAAACTTAAAAGGTTTTATTTTATGCTAGGTTACTTTCTATTTTCAATTTTAGCGTTGACCTCACTTATTCCGAACTTTAGTGATGATCCCTATCTTACTATAACTTCATTAGCATTGTTTAGTGTGTTAGGTATTATCTCATTTCCAGCAAAAAAAAATATTGCTGATTATGAAATAAATAGTGAGGCTATGCCTTTAGTAAAATCATTTATGTTAAGAACATTATTTTCATTATTTGTAATTAATGTTTTGGCTATTTTTCTAGTTAAATTTGATCCAAACATGCCAGAAGGAATAAAAGAAAGTATGAGAATTTACCCAATGATAATGCACGCTGTTTTAGCCATACTTCCTATCATAGTTTTAGTTAGAATGTCTTCTAAAATCAAATAGCTTACGTTAGCTTATGAAAAATTCATATTTGATAATTTTAATTTTGATGTTTACTAGTTGCGTCAAAAAAGATGATATAAATATAAGCCTAAACATTGGTTGTGAAGAAGAGTGTGGATAATGGGAAAGGTGTTCTAATGTAAGTAATAACTGGTCATATAACTGGCAGTGCACCCCATTGTTGGGGTTGTACACTAATCACGGTCACTGGAGTGGTGAATTAAATATTAATGATGATTTGGGAAATTCGTATCATAAAGAAATCTTAAATCTTGATGCTTTGTGTGCTGATCCGAGTTTTTATTTTAACTCTAGTGTGTGGAAATATATTATGTTTCCATATCCAATAAGTGAATATTCATTTTACTCAAACAATGGTTTTTATACTGATAATGATTTAAATTGGATCGATTTAGAATTTACTAATCCTGTTACGCTTGAATTTATTATTAACGACTCGATTTATGATCCATTTGTAAAGTCAGTTGTGTTTTATCAGGGAGGGGGACAAATAAAAAACACAAATGGTAGTGCAAGCGCTATTCTAGAATTTAATTGCAATTATTTTTTTAACAATAGTACATATTCTGTTAACTTTTCTGCAACACGTTAGTTGATTAAGCATATAAGAAAGCGAAAATAAATTCTTGTTATAGAAGTAAGTTATAATTATGTGCAGTAGGTCTCACTAAAATAAAATTCGTCAAATTTTTATATGTAGCTTCTGTATTTTTCATTATTTTGTAAGTTAAATATGAATTGGGTTTTATTTTTTTTATTAATAACTTTAAATTGGTGTATGGCACAAAACACAACAAAACAAATAACCTTAGGTGGGGGCTGTTTTTGGTGTATTGAAGCGGCTTTTGAAGAAGCTATTGGAATTGAGTCAGTTATCAGTGGATTTTCTGGAGGAGAAATTAAAAATCCTGCATACAGAGAGGTCATAAGCGGTAAAACTAATCATGCTGAGGTGTGTAATATAACTTACAACCCGCAAATTATCAGTTTAAAAAATATTTTAGAGATATTTTTTCTTGTTCACGATCCAACAACCATTAATCGTCAAGGAAATGATATTGGAAAACACTATCGCTCAATAATACTTTATCACTATGACGAAGATCTAAATCTTATTAAAGATGAGTTGGAAAAATATAATAAGATGTATTTTGAAAATAAGATTGTTACTGAAGTACAAAAACTTAAAGCATTTTTTCCAGCAGAAGAATACCATCAACAATATTACAAAAACAATAACGATCAGCCTTATTGTAAACTTGTAATTGAACCTAAATTACAAAAAGCAAAAAGTTTACTCAGTAGATTTTATAAATAAATTTAATCGGCGAGGCTACTTTTATTGATTCAATAAGTTTAAAACTAGTTTCGGAACGATCTCCGAGGCGCTTCCAACTATAAGATCAACACCAAAAATAGAAACAGTATCTTTATCTACTATAATTTTTCTTTCTGCGTTTATAGCGTAGTCCAAAAGAGAGGCTGCAGGAAATACGGTTAAAGAAGTGCCTATAACAATAAAAATAGAGGCCTGGCGAACTAAATGTATCGCTGTGTTCATATTTTCTACCTCTTCGCCAAACCAAACAACATTAGGTCTTAATTGTGCCCCTTTATCACAAAGGTCTCCTACGTTTAGTTCCTCGCCATTAATTTCATAGACCCTACCATCAAGTGTGCTTTTAGACTGTCTTAAATTTCCATGAAGATGAATAACATTTTTGGAACCACTCCTTTCGTGTAGATCATCAACATTTTGGGTAATAATTGAAAGGTCATATTTTTCAGAAAGTTTATTTAGTGCAAAATGTGCATTATTGGGTTTTGAATTATATAGTTGTTTTCTTCTAATATTATAAAAGCTTAAAACTTTTGATGGATTTTTTATAAAAGCATTTTGGGTTGCTACATCCTCTATTTTGTATTTATTCCAAATACCCCCCTTAGTTCTAAATGTTTGAAGACCACTTTCAGCGCTAATTCCAGCACCCGTGAAAACAACAATTTTTTTCATAGTAACAAAACTATAAATTATATAATAAAGTTAAGATAGACCGGAGGCCGGAATCGGCAACAGTAATTGTATATGTTTTTGATTATAAATTAATTTTTTTGATATGAAATAATTATATTTTATAATAGATTTCAATATTATAGTATTTTTGATTTGTAATTAAATTAACAGGTCTTTGGAGTTGTTTAAAATTATCAGTATTTATATAATTAGTTTGCTATACATTATTGTAGGAATTAAGCATTTTACAAATCCTGATTTTTTTATGGTAATTGTTCCTCCATATATTAAATGGAAATATGAAGCTGTCTTAATAAGTGGGTTTTTTGAAATCTTTTTTGGACTTTTATTACTGTTTGAGAAAACACGAAAAACTGCAAGCTGGTGCATTATCTTGCTTTTGATTGCTGTTTTTCCTGCTAACATATATTTGTTCACCTCAGATCTGCCAAGAGAGCTTCTCGGTGTTACTAAAAAACAAGCATTGATTAGGCTACCTTTTCAATTTTCTTTAATGATTATTTCATATTGGCATTCAAAAAACAGCCAATCAAAAACGTTTTCAATAATTTGTATTGTAATGTTTTTTTTAACTATATTATATTTTTTATATTTAAAATTTATGTAAATGAAAAATGTTTTCGGGGAACCACTTAAATCTTGCTGTGAAAACCCAATTACTGGCTTCTTTAGAGACGGTTTTTGTAAAACTGACAGATCAGATTTTGGTAAACACATAATATGTGCGGTTGTTGATGATGAATTTTTAGCCTTTTCTAAGAGTAGAGGAAATGATTTAATTAGTCCACAAAAACAGTATTTTTTTCCTGGTTTAAAAAGTGGTGATAGGTGGTGTTTGTGTATTTTGAGGTGGAAAGAGGCTTTAGAGGCTGGTTGTGCCCCAAAGGTAGAGCTAGAATCTACAAATGAGGCCGCATTAGAATATGTCTCTATTGATGACTTAATTAAAAATGCTGTAAAAAAATGATGGTTCTTTACTTGTTATCTCTGTTAGCCTAAAAACAACTAAGTTTTATTATTGTTTAGGTCCGAAATAAGAGAATTTATTCTGTTTTTGTATAATTGTAAAAAATTACTTTATGAAAACTAAAATTTCTCTATCAATAATCGGCGCTTTTAATGTATTAATGTCATTAGTTATGGCTTTAACAGTTAAAAATTTGCTTCCAAAAATGCTAAACACTGATTTACCCGAAGCAATAAGAATGACTGAAATAATGCATTATGGTTTGTTTCCTGCTATTTTAATTATAGGTTTAATTTGTCTTCTTTGTAGAAACTCTTCTTTAGAGGTGGCAAAAAAAATATTATTGTGCTATATAATAGGAACATCAATATTAATGTTTGTATTTTTTTCAGTTTTTGCGAACGAACCATTAATGAATTTTGGTGTTGAAATGGTTATTCCTGACATTATTGTCTACATAGTTTCTATAGTTGGTTATTTTACAGCAAAATAAATTTGGGATTATGAAGCCTAAGTTTTATTTTAAAATTTAATTTTATTAAGTATGAATATTTTTATGAAACATATGAGTTTTAATTGTAAATTAGTATTATTGACTATTGTTGTTTTGTCGATAGGGTGTATACAAGACAAAAAAATAAAAGTAAATGAGGGTCCTGAAATATACACTACACTGCCCGTTGAATTAGATACATTTTCTTCAGGATCTTATGTCAAGATAAATGGTGTTGTTGGTGATAATGATGGTGTTCATGATGTAAGTATAAAAATTAATAGTTCTGACTCTACTACAGAATATAAAAATGTTTTTTTTGACCATATTCACGATCCGTTGTTTAATATTGACACATCATTTACTGCTTTTGCAAAAGCTGGTTCAACATCAACTTTTACTGTTAATATCTTAGCTGTAGATATGATGGGTTATACTAGCTCAAAGTCTATATCATTAATTGTAATTGGTGATAACTCTAAATAAACTGACATTTATTTATGAACTATAATCTTGTAAAATAGATTTATTTTTATTTAATCTAAATATAAACTACTGTTTATCAGCTATTTAGAATGAATCTAATTGATATTATAGCTAAATTTGTAAAAATTTTATGTTATGAATTTAAGACAAGTTAATACGTGTACAAATTGCCAAAACCTTAACCCAGAGTTTAATTGTTCTAAACATGACAAGCAAGTTGACTTAAATAGTGTTTGTGACTCTCATGTTTCACACTCATCATTATCGGTAAGTTCTTCTTGTATTAATTGTAGCTTCTATAAACTTGATGGGTGTAAACACCCAACACGAGCTGGAGAGGGTATGTTATGCTTTAGTTGGAAAAAAAAGTAATTTTTACTGTTTAAACAATCCGTTTTTTTAGTTTAAAATAGTTGGCGCTAAACCGCTTTTTATTTTATAAAGTTAATTTTAATTATTAGCTAAATTTGTTTGTGTTAGGTTTTTTGATATGATACCTATTCTCTTAAGAAAACCTCAGCATCTTGTAATATATAATTACATTTATAAATATCATCTGAATTTAACTTTAATTTACCTGTTATTGTAGCTACCTCATCCATTATAAAAACCTCTTTAGATGACTTCATTTCTAGCTCAACAATTGTTTCTGGACCCCCAACGCCACAGAAAAAACAAGAGGAAAAAGGTCCTTTTGAGAGAATGTAGTAGTTTTCAGTTGGGTCTATTGCAAGAACAAATCCTCTTATTTTAACCCTCTTCCCTGCGAGAGCCCTAATGGTTGGGCCAAAATGTGGATACAAGAAATATTCATCAACTTCTTCCATATATACATCGGTAAATTCTACATCTGATAATGTGTTCCAGTCAATTTCCTCTTGAGCTACCGCTGTTGTTTTTATAAAAAGAAGAATTAAAATAATAAAGGGCCTAATCATCATAAAGTGTTTTTGGAATATTAATATTGTAAGAAATAATTGTTGGAATTAAAGAAGCTATAATACCAACTAATAAAGCTATTGGAAATAACCACAGCTCTTCACTTAACAAATCTAATTGAATAGAACTAAAAGAGTGTTGATGTTTTATACTTAAGGTTAACAAAGACAATATAATACGGCTAATTAATAATCCGAACAGTGTTCCTAATAAAGATAATATTGTTGCTTCTTGAAGAACTAATTGTACCATTTGTAATTTTGTAGCGCCATGCAGGCGAAGCAAAGCAAGTTCATAGCGTCTTTTTTTCAGGGAGTTATATAAATTTATAAATATACTGAGGCCTGAGACAATTATTATTATTAAAGCAATTATGTTAATTGTTTGAACCCCAAAGCCAAGTAGATTGGTTAACCTACTTATTTCAAGAGCTGGTATAGCTGCTTGTAGGTTTGTGGTTTCATTAATTTTTCTTGGAATTTGTATTATACCAATAGGGTTTTTGAATTTTACCAAAAGAGACGTTATCATTGCTTTTTGACTATTATTGGCTTTAACGTCTGAATTGGTTAAAGAGTCATGTTGATGGCTAATTGTTTCGTGATTATGTACTTGCCAAACACTCTCTGTGTTTGTTAAAATAAGTTGGTCCATAACAGATTTGGAGTTGTTAAAAATTCCTACAACCTCATAAGAATAATTGTCGTGAATATGCCCTCCTTCAATCAAGCCATGAGTACCATAAAATCTATCTCCAATTTTTAAATTATGAGTTTGTGCCACATTGTTGCCAAGTACAACCTCTAAATTTGTTTTCCACATTCTGCCTTTACTCAGTGTCATTTTGTATAAATCAGCGTATTGGTGTGTTGTGCCAACAATTCTAAACCCATTATACGAATCGCCAAATGAAAGGGGAATCGTAATGTCTACCAATGGATTTTTTTTAATTTTAAGAGCCTCCTCATATGGAATGTTTCCTGTTGGATTATCAATATGATATATTGAAGATAGTATAATTTGCATCGGGCTTCCCTTTGAACCAACAACCATGTCTACGCCCCTCAAGTTTGATTGAAGTTGTTGTACTATCTGGTTATTCAATAAAAATAAAAGAGAAATTATTCCAATTCCAAGTGTCATTAGCAGCAAACTAAGCGCAGTATGTAATGGATTGCTAATTATATTCTGCCAGCTTAATCTACTAATATTCATAGTTTGATGGATTTATTAAATTGGCTCTTTAACCTTTGATCGTGAGTTATTATTATCAATTTTGCATCTGTCGATTTTGCCTGTTGCTTTAGAAGTTTTAATATTTTTTGACAATTTATATCATCTAAGCTTGATGTTGGTTCATCCGCCAAAATCATACTTGGATTTTTAACAACGGCTAGAGCAATCGCTGCTCTTTGTTGCTCTCCTTGACTTAAGTTGCTTGGCATACTGTTAGCTTTGTGAGTTAAGTCAACTTGGGATAAAAGATTCATTGCTTTTTCTATATCTTGTTTATTTTTTGACAAATATAAAGATAGAAGCAAGTTGTCCAATACACTAATATTTTTAACAAATCTAGGTTTTTGAAAAACCATACCAACATGTTTCCCTCTATAGCTGTCAAGCTTTTTAGCTAAAAGATTATTAATTTGAATACCGTTATACTCAATTAATCCACTGTTTGGTTTTAGCAACCCGGCTATTAGTTGTACTAAAGTAGTTTTTCCTACACCTGATTTTCCTAAAATTAATAGCTCCTCTCCGTCACTAAGATTAATGTCTGGGAAAGAAAACTGATTGTTCTTGTCGTATGAAAATCTCAAAGCTTGTGTCTTCAACATTTTTTCTATCTAACTTTTAGCTTTTTATAATTAGTACATGCAAATTTTATTTAATTGAACAACAAATCAAAGTATATTATCCTAAAAATTGTTAGTTTTTGTTGGTTGGCTAGAAAATTATAAACTTATTTTTGTTTTGAATGTAACTAATATATGTTGTATATTTGATTATTAGTCTTTATTAAATTTAATAACTTAAAACAATATATATGGAACTTTTTTTAAAAAAACATAGCTCACTTTTACTGTCATCTTGTATTGCTTTCTTTTTCTTTTCATTTATTTCTTCACAAAGTTATGCCACTTCGCCTGATAAACAAGATCTTGAAAGAGTAAAAATAAAAGAATGTGTCATTAATTGGACGGGTAGTAAGGTTACGGGATCTCATGAAGGTACTGTTGAACTTAAATCAGGTTATTTAATTTATAATAAACAAGAAAATTTAATAGGAGGTGACTTTATTATTGATATGACTAGTATAATTTGTACTGATTTAAGCGGTAAAGGTAAGGCTTCTCTTGAAAGTCACCTGAAGTCTGCTGACTTTTTTGATGTGGGTAATTTTCCTTTAGCAAACCTAGCTATTGTTTCAGCAGAAAAAAAAGACGTTGGGGTATATGAAATGACAGGTATGATTACTATTAAAAATATACCTCAAAAAGTAGTCTTTAAAGCTAATATTGAAGAAAGAACAGCTTTTACAAAGCTAACCCTTGATAGAACTCTTTTTGGGATTATTTATAAATCTGGTAACTTTTTTAAAGAATTAGCAGATAAAGCCATTTACGACGATTTTGAACTGGATATAAAACTTATTTTTTAGGTTGAAACAAAACATTGTTTGTGATTAATTAAATCGTTCAAAACCCTTATTTAAAACTCCAGTCATTATTGTCCAAACTCATTATACATTCGCTTAGTAGTCTAATTGCTTCTAATATGTCTGTTTTGTCTGCCATCTCTATGACTTGATGTATATGTCTAGTTGGAATTGAGATTGCACCAGCTATTGATCCTCCCGCAGTAAATCGCTGAATTCCTGAAGTATCTGTTCCTCCGCCTGTCAAAATTTCTAACTGATGTTGTATTTTGTGTTTTTTGGCAACTTTCTTCATAAAATTAACCATACGATAATCACAGATTGTTGAGGAGTCCATAACTTTAATAGCAACCCCTTTTCCAAGTTTTGTGATTTTTTCGTGGGGTGAAGCTCCGGGGACATCATAAGCAATTGTAGTGTCAAGACCAAAGCCAAAGTCAGGTTGTATTTCTTGCGTAGCTACATTTGCGCCTCTAATTCCTACTTCTTCTTGAACAGTAAACACACCATAAACGTCAAATGGGGGGGCTTTTAACCCTCTAAGCATTTCTATTAAGATGAAAACAGAAACTCTGTTATCAATGGATTTACAGTTGATGCAATTTCCCATCTCAATAAGTTTTCGTTCTCTTGTTATGGGATTTCCAACCTCAATATATTTTTCTACCTCTGACTTTGGGAGGCCTGTATCTATAAAAAAATCTGTTGTCTTAGGGGCTTTGTTTCGCTCTTCTACAGTCATTACATGTATTGGCTTACTTCCCATTACGCCGACAATGTCTTTTTTACCATGTATAATTACACGTTGTGCTGTTAATGTTTTTGGATCAAATCCACCTAAAGTGTGGAATCGCAAAAAGCCATTATCATCAATATGGGTTACAATAAAGCCTATCTCATCCATATGCGCACCAATCATAACTTTCTTATCTTTTTTTCCTCTAATAATAGCGGTTAAATTGCCCATATTATCTGTTCGCAACTCATCAACAAAGGGCTCAATCTCTCTTGCAACAATTTCTCTAATTCTTTGCTCATGTCCGGGTGCACCAGCCGTTTCGCATATTTCGGCTAGTAATTTTATGTTTATAGACATATAAATAAATGTTTTATTTGAGGTAACTTAGCCTCATCATATTAGTCATTCCTTTTTCTTTTATTGGCATACTTGCCACATTAACCACAAGATCGTTGGTTTTTAAAAATCCTTTATCTTTTAATATTTGTTTTGTATCAGCCACCGTTTCATCGGTTCCTGTTTCATTATCATAATAAAATCCTGTTACCCCCCAAACCAAACTCAGCGTGTTTAATATAGCATGATTATTGGTAAAAGCATATATCTTGCAGGGTGGTCTATGGCTTGAAATCTCAATAGCATTGTAGCCAGAATGTGTCATTGTAATAATTGCTTTTGCACCAGATTGTTCCGCTAAGGCACATGAATGATAGCAAATTGCATCTGAAATAAATCGTTGGCCGTGTTTTGCTTTAATTTCATAAGATCTTATTGATGAAAACTCCTGTTCAACATTAGAAATAATTTTACTCATTGTTTCAACCGCTTGGATTGGAAATGCGCCGACTGATGTTTCGCCGCTGAGCATAACTGCGTCGGCACCATCCATTACAGAGTTTGCAACATCGTTAACCTCAGCTCTGGTTGGTGTGATGTTTTCTGTCATACTTTCTAACATCTGGGTAGCAACTATAACTGGTTTTGCTTTTTGAAGGCATGATCGGGCTATTTTTTTTTGTATCACAGGAACCTTTTGCATTGGTATTTCTACACCTAAATCTCCTCTTGCAATCATAACCGCATCGGCCACCTCAATAATGCTTTCAAGATTTTCTATTGCTTCAGGTTTTTCAATTTTTGCAACAACTCTAGAATTATGGTTAGCTTTTGAAATATGTTTTTTTAATTCTAAAATATCTTGAGCGGAGCGAACAAAAGATAGTCCAACCCACTCTACAGGCTGCGCAAGTATAAACTTTAAATCATTTAAATCTTTATCTGTAAGACATGGTTGAGATAGTGTTGTGTTGGGGAGGTTTACCCCCTTGTTTGAGCTTAAAGGCCCGCCGTGTATGACTTTTGTTTTAACTGTGTCTTTTTTATTTGTTTCTAAAACCTGTATTTGAATTTTTCCGTCATTAATTAATACCATTTCTCCTTCTTTCACATCTTGCGAGAATTTTTCATAATTTATATAGGCGGTTTTAGAGTTACCTAAAATCTCGTTTGATGTAATTGTGAATTCTGAGCCTGGTTGTAATTCTGTCCCCTCTTCAATTGTGCCTATTCTAATTTTAGGTCCCTGTAGATCCGCTAATATCGCTGTATGAACACCTAACTCTTGGTTAATATTTTTTATTAACCTTATGGTCTCTAGGTGTATTTTATGGTCAGCGTGTGAAAAATTTAAGCGACAAACATTAACCCCATTTTTAATCATGTTTGTTAGAGTTTTTTTGTCTGCACATGCGGGTCCCATTGTTGCTATTATTTTTGTGTTATTTTTATTCATAATTAAAATACAAAATGTTCTTTAATTTGTCTATTTTCTTCTTCAAATGCTGTAAGGACATATTCTATACTTCTAATTTTATATAAAAATTGTTGTTTTGCTTTTTTGTCTAAAATGTTTTCAAATAGTATCCAATAATCAACATGCTTCATTTTTGTTATTATAAAGCCGCTTTGGCTTTTGTTTGCAAATAAATAAATAGTCTCTAAATCTAATTGATATACATACTGAGAAAACTCTTGTTTTTTCTCTTTAATATAAGGATTAGACTTTTTAAAGTCAAGCTGCAAGTGTCTATTAATTGTCCAAGCAAACCGAAAATCTTTCAAATGACAGCTTATTCCAAATAATGAAAAGGTTGTGTCTAAACTTACGCGTAGTAATTTTTTTGCCATTTATAAATGCTAAAATAGTCTTTATGTTTGATATAAATTTTATGATCTTATTAATTCTTTAAGGGTTTGTTTTGCAGCAGATTCTTCTGCTCTTTTAATAGATGTTCCAAGAGCAACACCATGCTTCTTGCCTTCTATTTCGACCAAAACCTCGTAGGTCTTTTCATGATCTTTACCAAAAGAAGACAGAATTTTGAATACTACCTCTTTCTTTTGTGATTGCCCCCATTCCAGAAGGGTGCTTTTGTGGCTGGAGACTTCTTCAACAAGTCGAGTAATGTTTAG
>CESP01162353.1_pt1 | contig 11366 bp, 8 predicted proteins | sample 531211 | NCBI WGS metagenome assembly CESP01 (sample SAMEA2622074, study PRJEB7988) | marine metagenome | biome: marine biome (ENVO:00000447); feature: surface water layer (ENVO:00002042); material: "saline water (ENVO:00002010), including plankton (ENVO:xxxxxxxx)" | depth 5 m | reverse complement strand
TTAGTGCCTCTCGTAGAGTCTCGCACTTTAGGATTTGAAATAGACTGGGAACAAGTAGATGTTCCTCAGCCTTTTAAAGAAAAACTTGGAGTTCATTCTTTTAAAGCCGAACTAACCGAAGTTTTGGAATATTTTGATTGGTCTCCATTCTTTTGGTCCTGGGAGTTGAAAGGGAAATTTCCTGATATTTTAGATCGTGGAGAGGTCGGTAAAGAAGCGAGCGAGCTTTATGAGAACGCTCAAAAACTACTTAAGCGAATAATAAAAGAAAACGCCTTTATTTGTGAAGCAGTGGTTGGTATTTGGCCTGCCCATTCTGTCAGCGATGATGTAGAAATTTTTGAAGATCTGGAGAAATCTAAAAAATTAGAAACTTTTCATTTTTTACGCCGCCAACAATCCTTGCCAAACAAACCACATTTCTGCCTCTCCGACTTCATTGCTCCCAGAGAATGTCAAAAACTTGATTACCTAGGTGCCTTTGCGGTATGTGCTGGGCAAGGGGTAGAAAAGCTTGCAAAGGAATTTGAAGATCAAAACGATGATTATTCCTCGATTATGATAAAGGCTTTGGGAGATAGGTTTGCCGAGGCGATGGCAGAACTTACTCATAAAAAAGTTCGTGAGTGGTGGACTTACGGAATGCATGAAAACCTAGACAACAAAGCTCTTATTCGTGAAGAGTATCAAGGTATCCGTCCAGCCTCTGGCTACCCAAGCCAACCGGATCATACCGAAAAGGATACCATCTGGAACCTCCTCAATGTGGAGGAAAAAATTGGGCTTGAATTGACTGAATCTCGTGCAATGAATCCAGGGTGCTCGGTCTCTGGGCTCTACTTTGCGAACCCTGAGGCACAATACTTCAATGTTGGAAGACTTGGGAGAGATCAGGTAGAAGATTATGCTCTCCGAAAGGGTTGGAATAAAAAAAAGGCAATGAAGTGGTTGCGACCCAATTTGGGTTTCGATGAGTAATTTCCCCCCTTTGGCATTGCAGGATGGTCCCTGTAAAAGTAAATAGGTTGGATGAAGCAAATGTCACCCTTAGAGGAAATTCGCCATTCAGCAGCTCATGTTTTAGCAACTGCGGTACTTCGATTGTATCCTAAAACGAAGCTTGATATTGGTCCACCCACGGATAATGGCTTCTATTATGACTTTGATTCGGAGGTGTCTTTCACACCCGAAATCCTCGATAAAATAGAGGATGAAATGAAGAAAGTAATAAAGGAGAATCAAAGATTTAAGCGATTTGAAGTGAGTCGGGAAGAAGCCATTTCCATCATTCACGAAATGGAACAAGAAATTTACAAACTGGGTCGCTTGGAAGACATACCCGAGGGCGAAAAAATTTCATTTTACCAAAATGGTGAATTTCGTGATCTTTGTGCAGGTAGTCACATATCCTACACCAAAAAAATTAAAGCTTTCAAATTATTGCACACTTCTGGTTCGTACCATCGTGGCGATTCTTCGAATAAACAACTGCAGAGAATTTACGGCACTGCTTTTGCATCGAAAGACGAATTAAAGCAATACCTTGAACAGATCGAAGAGGCGAAAAAAAGGGACCATCGAAATTTAGGGAAAGATTTAGGACTTTTCCATATTGATGAAATGGTTGGTCAAGGTTTGGTTCTCTGGAAACCAAATGGTGCCATTATACGTCAAGAGCTCGAAGGCTTCATTACATCTGAGCTGACTAAACAGGGATATTCACAAGTCTATACTCCTCATATCGGAAAGCTTGATCTGTTTCGTACCTCTGGTCATTTTCCATATTACCAAGACTCACAGTACCCACCAATCATTCAACGTGATTGCCTGTCACGATTTGCAGATGAAGACCGATCCACTGCCGAACTTGCAGACAAATTAGATGAAGGAGATATCGAAGGCTACCTGCTGAGACCGATGAATTGCCCTATGCATATAAGCATCTACAAATCCGAACAAAGATCTTATCGAGAACTTCCTATCCGTCTCGCTGAATTTGGAACTGTATACAGGTGGGAGCAGTCGGGAGAACTTAATGGAATGACCAGAGTACGCGGCTTCACTCAAGATGATGCTCATCTTTTTCTCAGAGAAGAACAACTCCAAGAAGAGATCCAAGGCTGCCTTGGCTTAGTTAAGCTTGTGTTCTCGGTTCTAGGCATGAGCGACTATCGAGTCCGCGTTAGCCTTCGAGATCCTGATTCCGACAAGTATGTTGGGGATACCGAAGGTTGGAACAAAGCGGAAGAGGCCCTAAGGCTAGCCGTGAAAACTTTGGGTGTTGAATATGTCGAGGAGATAGGAGAAGCAGCATTTTACGGCCCCAAGATCGATTTCGTGGTCAAAGATGTGATTGGGCGTGAATGGCAACTAGGCACTGTACAAGTTGACTATAACCTCCCTGAGAGGTTCGATTTGTCTTATGTTGGTTCGGATAATCAAAACCATCGACCCGTCATGATTCATCGAGCTCCATTTGGCTCAATGGAAAGGTTCTGCGGACTGCTAATTGAACACTTTGCGGGAAATTTTCCCACTTGGCTTGCTCCTGAACAGGTGCGAATCTTACCGATGAACGATGATCTAAACCAGCATTCGTATCAGATTTTAAACCACCTTAAGAAGAACGGAATTAGAGCTTCCGTAGATCAACTGTCAGCAAAGCTAGGTGCTAAGATTAGAAAAGCAGAAACAGATAAAATACCACACATGATCATTGTTGGTAAGAGAGAGGCAGAAGAGTCAAAAGTTTCTGTGCGTTCTCGAAACAATCCCTCCTTTGATGGAACCTACTGTCTGGAGGAATGTACCAAAAAAATTCTCCATGAAATCGACACCAAAACCTTACCGGCTCATAGGGAGAGCATGACGGTAAACTAAATTCGTTTACTTCTTCGTTCTGAAAATCAAATTTTGCCAATCATCATTTACCAAATAGATTAAATTTAGTGAATTCTTTTCTGAATCAAATCAGCTTAACAATTAAGTTGCCCATGATCGCTTTAATTCGCCTTTATCAGATGGTTTCTCCACTGAAACAGTTGATTCTCGGACCCTACGCCCGCTGTCGTTTCTATCCATCTTGCTCGGAATATTCCCTAGCATGTTTCAGAGAGTTGCCATTTCACCAAGCTTTCTATAAGTCTTTCCTTAGGATCAGTCGCTGCAACCCCATGCATCCTGGGGGATACGATCCAGTTTCCCCGGATCAACCCTCGGATTCCGAAAAACTTTCTGAAAAATGAATGTCCGAATTCGCAATGCTCCTACCACATGCAATCAAGATACCAAGCTTCTTCCCTATTTAGAGCAACTCTGTAAAGAAGTTAGAACTATTGGGGAATCCAGATTCTTTTCTGTAACTACCGAAATTGGTTACTCCGATCCATTAGCCATTCTGGAATCAATCCATCAATCTAACGAAGCTGTTTGTTATTTAGAAAGACCAACCAATGAATTTTCTATCGCGTGTGGTGAGTTTCTTGCGGATGCTAAATTTGAAGGTTTGGATCGATTCAAAAAGGCAAAACAATGGACTAAAAATATTTTCAAAAAGACTTTCGTCGCCGGTGATCACAAGATACCTGGTACTGGACCGACCATGTTTATGGCGGCAAGTTTTGAACCCACCAAATATTGCGTTGATTGCCCCCCTTCTCTCCAAATATTTTTACCCCGTTGGCAGGTCCTTAGAAAAGGTGGTCTTCACTACCTAATCTCAAATATTAAAATCTCACCAGATTCCTCGCCAAAAAATTTGGACGCTGAACTTTATTCTCGAGTTTGGAAGCTCAATGGTATGAGATTTGCATTATCAAAAGCAATTGATCCTGAACAGGTTACCGTAGGAAAACCAATCGAAAACTTCCACTATGAATATGCCGTTCAAAAAGCTCTAGAAGAAATAAAAGCAGGTAAACTTTCAAAAGTTGTTCTTGCTAGGCAACTGACCTTTCAAACAAACCAAGAACTCCCTCCCTTTTCGATCGCTCATGCTCTCCGAGATAGATTTCCTGATTGCTATACTTTTTGCTTATCCACTCCAAATTCTGGAATGATGGTTGGAGCAACTCCTGAAATGTTACTTCGTGCCTCTGGCACCGTCCTCGAAACCGAGGCGGTTGCTGGCTCAGCACCAAGAGGTCCATCAGCTGGAAGAGATGCACATTGGGGCAAAACCTTACTGGCACGAAAAAAAGAAGTTCATGAACACAGAGTGGTGATTGATAGTATTCTTCGACGATTAAAATCGATCGGTTTGGAAAACTGTCATGAAGGTAAGCCCCGTTTATTGCGTCTCGCTAACCTTCAACATGTACGAACTCCACTTCGGGTTGAAAGTCATAATAACATTCATCCCTTTGATGCTCTTTCTGCATTACACCCAACTCCAGCAATGGGAGGTTCCCCAAGAGAGGTTGCTCTACCCTTGGTTCGGAAATTGGAAAATTCTCCGCGTGGATGGTATTCGGGGATTACGGGTTGGATTGATAATCGAGGGCGAGGTGAGTTTGTTGTTCCCATTCGATGTGGAAAATTATCTCAAAAAAGCCTCACGCTGTACGCAGGTGCTGGAGTTGTTTCTGGATCAAGTCCAGCACAAGAAAAAGTTGAAACCGATTGGAAGTTGAAAGCTATGCTTGATGTCATCACCGGAAAAAGTGATTTTTCTGGGGAGAAATGAATCTAGACGAGGAAGAAACTGGAAATGCCAATCATCTGTGGGGAATTATCTTAGCAGATGCACTTTACGAGCTTGGTATCCAACAAGTATTTTTTTCTCCCGGGTCCCGTTCTACTCCTCTGGTACTTGCACTTGAAGATCATGAGCATATTGAATGTACCCCGATATTAGATGAACGCTCCGCTGGATTTATTGCCTTGGGTTTCAGCAAACGGACGAAATCACCAACTGCTCTTTTATGCACCTCGGGTTCTGCACTTGCAAATTGGTTTCCTGCAGTGACCGAAGCAAGCCATTCTGGTATCCCACTCTTTCTATTGTCCGCAGACCGCCCACCTGAATTGCAAAATTGTGCTGCCGGACAAACCATTAATCAAGAAAACTTGTTTGGTAGCTTCGTTCGTGGATTTTATCAAGCTCCCTTACCCTCTCTTTCTCCGAATAAGATTTCCAAACTACAACTGCTTATTGGATCTGCATACGGTAAAGCATTAGACACAAATCCTGGCCCCGTTCATTTAAATTTTCCATTTCGTGAACCACTATTTGTTGATAGTCTTCCGAAGGATAATTCATATCCTTCATTTTCTAAATCTTCCCAAGATAAAGAGAGTGAAGTTGATTCGATTGAACTACTCGATTCCTTTTCAAAGAATTGCAAAAGACCACTCTTGATCGCCGGTGAAATGGCCCCTCCCGAACCGATTTTATCTCTAATTGAAAATTATCCTATTCCGGTGCTTTGCGACTCACTTTCTAATCTTCGAAGTCGATCATGCCCTAATGCAATTCTTAGATATGAAAATATTCTTAGAAACTTAAAACTGGCGAAAATTCTAAAGCCCGACTTAATTATTACTTTGGGACCCTTACCCACATCAAAATCACTTCGGACTTGGCTAGACCGTGAAGGAACTAAAAGAGTCATAATTGAACCGAGGGGTATCAATGTAGACCCCCTCGCTAGTACCAGCACTTCTTTTCAAGTAAACTATTCCATTCTTCCGGAGTTATCCTTTGAAAAACTAGATGATACATGGCTCGACATCTGGAAGAGCTTGGAGAAATCCATTGAAGACAATTTGGATCTCCATTTTGAACAAGAAATCGAGATCAATGAGCCAAAATTAATTCGATTGCTCTCCAACCATTTACCCCATAACTCCCAGTTACATATTGCAAACAGCATGCCCACGCGGGACCTAGAATGGTTTTGGAAGCAGGGGCAAGTAGATGTCAAATTTTTTGGGAATCGAGGAGTTAACGGAATTGATGGGACTTTGGGAACTGCTTTAGGCCTCGCCCATCGGTCAGCGAAACCTACCTTTTTACTCACGGGTGAATTGGCCTTTCTTCATGACTCCAATGCCTTGCTTTTCTCCACCTACTTCAAAGGAAGCCTTACCATTATATTGATCAATAACGATGGTGGTGGTATCTTTGAACATCTGCCAATCTCCCAGCATAAGGCTTTCGAAAAGTGCTTCGCTACTCCCCAATCTTGTTCATTTCAAAAACTCTGTGAAGCACACGGAATTGATTATAAAATGCTTTCCACATCAAAAGAGTTTATCCAAGAGATTGAAACTCCTCTTTCCTCCGGTATCCGTCTGTTCGAAATCATAACAGACCGCAAGAAAAACAAGCAGCTTCGAGATAATCTTCTGGCAATTTCGGGAGAAGATAGATGCCTGAATTAGCTGAAGTCGCCTTTGCCTGCACTCTTTGGAATGGAGGTTTGAAAAAGAATGTCTTAGCGGTCGAGCTGAGGAAATCATCCCGCGTATTCAGAGAAATCAATCAAGATCAACTTGTAGAATCACTACTCAAAACCAAATTGATCTCTTCCGCTACCAAAGGAAAACAAATGCTATTCCGCTTTTCAGGTGGAAATTGGTTGGGGTTACATCTCGGAATGACAGGAAGCCTTGCAACGGAAAAAAGTCCTTACCTTGCCCAAAAATATGACACCTTGATCATACGACAAGCCAAACAAGCTCTGGTCTTTAGAGATCCTAGGCAATTTGGTAAAATTCGGCTGCATCGCGGGAAAGATGTTCCATCTTGGTGGAGTGAGTTTCCTATCGGAATGCTGGACGAAAATTTTAAAATTAAAATCCTTAAGGATGCTTTAATTAGACACAAAAAAAGACCTGTTAAAGCATTGCTTTTAGATCAAAGATACTTTCATGGAATGGGAAACTGGATGGCCGACGAAGTTCTTTGGCGTGCCAAAATTCATCCCGGGCTTCGATGTGGGGAAATTTCCGCCCCTAGGATTGAGGTATTATTCAAACAGATCCTCTTCGTTGCAAAAGGTGCAATGGAGTCAGTCGGCATGCACGGTGGGGATCCACCAAGAGGATGGCTCTTTCATGTAAGATGGAAAGATGGTGGTAAATGTCCTCAAACTGGAAAAAATTTAAGAAGGGAAAAAATAGGTGGACGCACGAGTTGCTGGTGTCCACACATTCAGTATTTCAACTAACTAAGCTTATGCAGTAATTCCCTCGCTTGTTCTTTATCCTTGGAGATTTGAAACTTTAAGTCATCTAAAGAATCAAATTTTTTTTCCGCTCGAATAAAATGACACAGCTGCAGTTTTAAAAAAACTCCAGTCTTCCACTCCATGGGGTCCAGTTCCTCGATCGAATGAATCTCAAGCCTCGGAACTAAAACTTGGTTCTCCACAGTTGGCCGTAATCCATAATTTGCAACTGCAGGTAACCTCTTCGCACTCGACTTACGAGTTAGAAATCCAGCATAAACGCCGTAAACTGGTCTACACTGTGGTTCCCAATCGAGGTTTAAAGTAGGAAACCCAATCTTTCGCCCCATCGCCTTCCCGGACTGAACGATTCCTTGGATCGAATAATCACGACCAAGCATTTCATTAACAAGTTCAATTCCCCCGGAAGCGAGGGCAACTCGTATCCTAGAGCTACTTATGGCTTCCCCATCCAAGACTTTAGAATCGATGACCCCGACATTGATTCCAATCTCTTCACTTTTCAATTTTAAGAACTCGCTGTCCCCTACTCTATCTTTACCAAATCTAAAGTTTTTGCCTACACAAATTCCATGCAAAGAAGGAATGCGATCTTTTAAAAATTGTACAAAGTCTTCCGCCTCTACACTGGAGAACTCTCGATTAAACTCTCTCATGACCACTGCTTTCATTCCACAATCAAATAATTTCTCCGCTTTTTCCGATGCATCCATCAAGAGAGGGGGCTCTTTCCCTGGTCTTAAATAACTTGACGGATGCTTCGGGAAGGTAAAGGCAGCTGCGAGGCCAGAAATTTGAAAGCTCCTTTGACAAGTTGCTGCCAAAACCTGTTGGTGCCCCAGATGAACACCATCAAACATTCCAATAGCGAGTACAATCGATTGGTTCTCGTTTTTGAGCCCAAATTCTTCGATGGAGCGAATGATCTCCATAAAATAATCAGAGAACGTGAGTGGGCACCGCTTGATGAATAGGAATCAATCGGTTTTGAATTTCAAACAGACCCATTTCTTGAATTTTTCCCAATGGTTTTGAATCTTCAATTGAAAATTGATCTATTTGCGTACGCCTTAATGAGCTCATATGCCCACCGCACCCAATCTTATTGCCTAAATCATGAAGTACAGTTCTGACATAGGTTCCTTTGCTACATGACATAAAAAAGCTACCTGTAGGTGCGGTCCAATTTATTAAATTCAACTCATTAATCCTAATAAACCTTGGTTCCCTCTCCACTACTTTCCCCTTTCGAGCCATTTTGTAAAGCGGAACGCCATCGATTTTTTTGGCAGAAAACATCGGAGGAGTCTGGTACTGGTCACCCAAAAAAGTTTTCATGGTCTCAGCTAATTTTTCTTTGGTTAAGTCTGCAGGAATCGACTTCTCTGAAACTACCTCGCCATCTGAATCTTGGCTGTTTGTTTCTATTCCGAGACGAAATTCACCTTCATAACTTTTGTCCAAACTGATGAGGAATTGAGATGCCTTGGTCGCTTTACCGATTAAAATGATCATCAGACCAGTTGCAAGAGGGTCTAAAGTTCCGGCATGTCCGATTTTTTTCATTTTTAATTTTCGCCGGAGTCGATCAACGATGTCATGCGAAGTTATTCCAGATGGCTTATCGACCAACAGAATTCCTTCAAAGGATGGATCCTGCAAACTCATAGCGAACAACGGCTTTGGATAACCTTAAGGTGATTACCAATTGCCTGAACTAGGGTTGGATAAAATTCTTCAAATGGAATCTCCACATTGAAACCCGCAGCACACGCATGACCACCCCCGGAGAATTCTTTTGCTAACAAATCTACACGATAAGTTTTTTCTTTGGCTCGGAAGCTTCCCTTTAAAATACCATTGCGATCCTCAATCAAGACCCCAATCTCAACCCCCTCCATTGATCGAGCATAATCAACAAAATTTTCCGCATCCTCTGATTTAGTTCCCGTTTCTTGGTAGAACTCATCATGTATGATTCCAATGCAAACCCTTTGATCAAATTCCATGCGAAAACTAGCAAGGAACTTCTGCAGTAACTGAATTCGACCGGGTTTTTCCCGTTCATATAATTCATGGGCTACTTCAGATGGGCTACCTCCAGCTTCACACAACCTTCGACAAACTTCAAAGACCGAAGCATTGGTTGCGGAATAGCAAAATTGACCCGTATCGGTACAAATACCTAAATAAAGTGCATCTGCTGTGTTCTTATTTACCAAATAACCAGAGTCAAAAAAGAATTTAGCCAAGATTTCTGCAGTTGCCGAAGCCTCTGAAAGCACAAAATTATTTTCGGCAAATCCAGTATTTGAGACATGATGGTCGACATTCAGGAAAACTTTTGGAAACCGATCGATGAGATCAATACCCACTCTTTTATGATCCGCACAATCCACGGTGATGATAAGATAATCATCCCCCGTCACTTCATCAGGCCTCAATATTGAAGTATCCCTAAGAAACTTCTGAAGGGTACGAGGAACGGGGTCAGCATTTACTGCCTGAGCAAGCACACCTTCCTGATTTAACACCCTGGTCAGGGCAACTTGCGAACCAATACAATCTCCATCTGGTCTGCGATGACCCAGAACCAAAACGGACTTATTTTTAAGGGATTGTAGTACTTTGGAAAAAGATTCGGATTCCGAGAGGAAATGCGTCATAAAATATAAATCTTAAGTAAAATGATTACATATAACACTTATCCAAGGGAAGGGAAAGCATGGAAAGCTTTTAAAGTGCAACCAAAAAACCTTCTTCGTCAACGGATTGAACTGGATGAAGTTGCTCAGCTTCGCCTACTCCTCTCAAGAAAAAACCCTCTGTCGACTGGAAATAAGAATACCCCACCATCAAGCGACCAAGAGTATTTTTTTTCGATCCGGAATGATTAAATTCGGGAGGACTGGCCATAGCATGAAAGACATCTGGCCCATTTACCGAAATCAATCCGTTATGAAAGGATGCCAAGCCCACGGTTGCAGGAAATGACGATTTCTCCAAACAGCCAAGGTCCTTCCCCATTACCATTCCATCTTTAAAAGATCGGATGACCCGATTCCCGAGCAAGGGAAACCATGGAAACCAATGCTCTTGCCATGCACCTTCACCTTCGCCGATGTATAACCCTGGCTGGTCCCACAAATTCATCTCGGTTACCCGTATCCATCCAGCATAAATTCTTTCAGCAGCTTGGTAATCACCAGCGAAAAGATTCCGAACTTGTTCAAGCCAGCTTGAAAACTCTGGAGGCGACTCACTCATGGGATCCTCTAGGCATTGAATGAAATCTGATTTTTTCCATACTCTCCCTTCCGTAGATTGAAAGAAACTCGCATCCGGAGAGGCAAAGATTCGCTTTTTTAAAAACCTCAAAGCATGCTCTTCTTTTTTCAAGCGCTGATTAAAAGATTTTCTCCCTAATTCCATCACTTCATTCCAAACCATCTGAGCTGATTCTTCTTCAGGTTCAATTGGTTCTCCAACCCGCACTGTTACAAGGTAAGGAAAACTTAATGGCTTTTTAGAGAAAAATCTTCCTCCATGCATACTGAAGACTGAACCCCAAACTTGATCCAAATGAACGGGTACAATGGGTACTTTAGCCTGTTTAGCTAATAAAATTGATCCTCTCATGAAGGGAAGGATTGTACCAAGCCTTGAAATCCCTCCCTCTGCGAAAACACACAGAGAAACCCCAGCCCTTAGTTTTTGGACCGCTTTCTTGATGCTATCAAGTGATTTCTCAGGTGACACGGTAAGGGTCTCGGTAAGACGAAAAACAAATCGCATAATTCGAGAACTAGCCAAACCCGAGTAGGCAAGATACCGCACCTTGCCAGGAAAAGCAGCTCCAATAAAAACAGGATCTGCATAGGAAAGGTGATTGCTTACAATCAAGCAACCTCCTTGTGGAAATTGTTCCATCCCAACAATTCTAATTCTGTAGAAAATCTTCAGCAGGAGATGAAACCAAGCCCGGCAAAAGTCCTCAAACAATTTGCTCACCGTCAATATGCCAATCACCAAAGCAGGAGCCAAGATTACTAAAATTTCATCTTTCGCACTGAGCTTTAATACATTGGAAAGATAAGCGTGAAATAAAATTAGCCCAATTCCACAAAGTTGGGTCAGCAGATTCGAAGCAGCAAGAATTTTTCCTCGCTCCTC
>CESP01166853.1_pt1 | contig 11371 bp, 11 predicted proteins | sample 531211 | NCBI WGS metagenome assembly CESP01 (sample SAMEA2622074, study PRJEB7988) | marine metagenome | biome: marine biome (ENVO:00000447); feature: surface water layer (ENVO:00002042); material: "saline water (ENVO:00002010), including plankton (ENVO:xxxxxxxx)" | depth 5 m | reverse complement strand
ATGAGTTTCATTTTTTTTTCCAGATTTCTTTTGATAAGCTACTTTAGGAGTATTTTTTTTTGACAATCTCTCAGCTTTAAAAGTTTGAAACTTTACTGCATTGGCGCCAGCGGATTTTGCTTCGTCAATTAATTTCCTTGCTATAGTCATTGACCCATTATGATTTACTCCAATTTCTGCAATTATGTAACATTTTTCGAACCTTACAGTCATGAAAATAATTTTTTATTATAAATTAATTTAGCGAGCTCGTAGTCAATTCTGTTATCTATATCAATTGATCTTTGAATAGGCATTTTATACAGTTTTATTTTTCCCTTGAAAAATGATTTAATTTTTTTTAGTTTTTTAATATTAGATATATATATTCCACCATTGGGACGAAAACATTTTTCAAAAAATTGGCTACAAGTATTTCCGACCAAATATGGAGATTTTTTTAAAAAATAAGTTGCATATTTGTTTTTTTTTTCCACAAAAGCGAGTTCGGGAGGAAAATTATATTTACAAGCACTTATAACCGTAGCTGTTTTTTTGAAAATATTAAATGCATTTTGAATATCTTTAGAATTTCTAAACGGACATGATGGAAGCATTAGTGCAACATTGTCAAAATTTTCGTAATTTTTTGAATTTATAATATTTTGAACAACTTCAATTGCTTTAACTTTTTCTTTAGTTAAAAATTTAGGTCTATCTAAAAAATTTACTGATTCATATTTTTTTTTCAAATTTAATATTCTTTCATCATCCGAGCTTACGACGATTTGATGAAATTTTTTTGATTTTATCGCAGCTATAATTGTAAATTCTATTAATTTAATTTTTGAAATTTGCAGAATATTCTTATTTTTTAATCTTCTAGAATTTTTTCTTGCAATTATAACTCCTAAATTCTTCATAACTTTATTTTTCTAAAGTAATTTTTTCTCAAATATTTATTAGAATCCCTTCTTAATTTTTTTACAAATTTATTTATTTGACTATGATGATAAGGGTTTAGAGAAGTCAAAGGTAATCTTTCATGTCTTTTCATAAAACCACATATTTCAAGACATGATTTTATAAACGGATGCCATCCATAAATACTGGCTTTTTCAAAAAAAGGTTTTTCGATTTTTTCTTTTAAAATTTTTAAAAATTTTTTATCTTTTTGCTCTAATTTTTTTAAAAAATCAAAAGATAATCTCGGATCAATTAATTCAATCCCAACTAGCCAAGAGTGGCAACCTAATTTGCTAAATTTATGCCAAGCAGACATCCCTCCACCTGAACGTATTATTCTTACTTTATTTTTTGTTCTTTTAATTAATTGAATTGTAAAATTATTTCTCTTAGCATCGTCTTTTATTGAAACAAAATTACTTAAAGAGCATATTTTATCTGTGAGGTCTATATTATAATTTATAACTGGAGGTTTAGTTCCATGACCGTTCATCATCATTTGTAAATGTAGTAACAATGGTAACTTGGTATATTTATTCAAATACCTGAAATGGGCCAGGACTTGTTTATCATTATAATATTTTTCACCCAGAATAACGCTAAAAATATCTACACCACATTTTGCAAGTTTATTTATTCTTTTAATTGTCTCTTTACTTGAGCCCTCAAATCGCTCAGCACCTATTAATAAAGTGTCAGTAAAATTTTTTTTTAAATAATTTGCTATTCTAAAATTTAATTGATGTATCTCCTCATCACTCATTAACCCTAATCGACTGTTGTACAACATTAAATAAAAAATTCTTACATTATTACTGTAATAATATTTTAAATTTCTAAACAAAGTTTGATAATCAATACTACCATTTTTTAAAAAAGGAGTGATAATAGAAAAAACTGGACCAGAAATGCTAGAAAAATCTTTTTTCATATAAATATATTTAATTTATCAAAATCTTTTTTAAAATTAATTTTAATAATATCAATTTTTTTTCATAAGGGTTATCAAATTTACCCGTCTTTTTTTTCCACTCATCTATTTTTTTTTTAATATAAATTATAATTTTTTGAAGACCTTTATCTCCAATTTCATTAATAAGTTCTTTCTTGTATTTTTTAAATTTGATTTTTTCAATTTTAGTATTCAAATATTGTTTTTTTTTTAAAAATTTATCAAGATAATCAAGAGATAAATCGCAACCGTAAAATTTTAAATCATCATTTATTTTAGACTCATACATATTTATTCTAGAACAATCTTGTTTAGGTTTTAAATGATAAATCTTTTTAATAATCTTTTTGTCTTTAGAAAATTTATATATATCAATTTTAGAAGAAAAGTTATTTACCTTAATCGTGTTTCTTATACTAGCAGGAGATAAAAAAATTAACCTATCAATGAAGATTACGGGATAATTAAAGTAATTTAGTTCTTGATAAAAATTACTGTGAATTGTAATTACAATGCTTATTTTTTTTAATAATGAATTAAATTTGTTTTGATTAATAATTTTTTTTTTTATATTTTTTGTCTTAAATAAACTTCTTGGATGATACTTATAAAAAATTTCGAAATTATTTTTGACTAATATCTTCTTTATTTTATTTATTTTTTCATCATACCATTCATCTTGATGCTGAGGCCCCGTTAAAATAACTAATGCTGTTTTATTCTTTTGTTTTTTAAATATGGGTAAGTTAATTTCTCCAGCATCAATTGAACTTAGAACTTTAATATTTCCTTTATATTTTTTATTTAATTTTTTTAGTCTTTTTAATCCATAGTTATTTCTTAAAATTACTGCGTCAACACCCTCGCTAATAAAATAGTCATAATTAAAACTTTTATCTACCAATATAACTTTTAAACCTAATTTTTTTGCGTAATCTGAATATATTTTTGAACCAAATAATCCACATAAGATAAGTATGTCGTATTTTGAAAAAACTCTTAAAGCTTGAAAGAAGTTATCAATCCATATTGTATTGACTTTTTTAAATTTACTATGATTTTGAAATTTTTTTGTATAACACTCGAACGATTGAAATTTTTCCATCTTAATTGATACGGCTGCAAAATCAGCTGGAATTTTTTTTTTCAATTTAATGTAAAAATTAATATCTGCGTAGTTGTAACCAGCTGTTCTTTGATATGAAAAAACTAAAACTTTATCCATTAATTAATCCAATTTAATTGTAGTTATATCAAGAAGTGTTGGGATGTTATGACTTATACATATAAAAATTTTGTCACTTTTTCCCCAATTGAAAATACTTTTATAAACTTCTAATTCACTATCTTTATCTAAAGAATTTGTCGCCTCATCTAAAATAATTAGTTTCGGATTTTGATACATAAGTCTTGCTAATGATATTCTTTGTTTTTGACCACCAGATAAGTTTGATCCATTTTCACCAATTTTGTTTTGATCAAAATTTTTACCAAAGTTTTTTTCAGTTATACCTAGTTCGCTTTTGATATGTTTAAGTCGATCATGATTGATCTTCTCACTTTTTAAACCAAAAGTTATATTTGAGTTGATTGTATCATCAATTAAGAATGATTCTTGAGATATATAGCCAATTACATTTTTTTCAAATTGATTAATTGTGATTAATTCTGTTTTATCAAATAAAATTTTTCCTTTATTTGGTTTTAAAAAACCACAAATTAAAGATATAAGCGTCGTTTTTCCAGTCCCGCTCTTACTTGAAATAAATGTTGGCTTACTAGTCGCAAATGAGCAAGTATAATTGTCAAAAATTTCTTTATTGCTGTCATATCTAAAAGATAAATTTTCTACAAAAATTTTTTTTATATTTGAGATTTTAGCTAAATTTTTATTATTTTTAATTATAATAACGTCATCCGATTTATACTCTAGAAAATCAAAAATATTATCTACAGATTTTGATGCAAATTTCATATCTTGATAAGAGCTCAAGATTTTAAGGCAGGTTGGGGAAAGGCGAATTAAAATAATGAAGAATATCGAAACTTCTGTAACTATCTTACTTAAATCTCTTCCTTCATATAAAAAATAAATCAATGTAATGGATAAAATAGAAAACATTACAAACTCAATTAAATATTTAATTGATTTATTTAAAAAAATTTTGAAGAAAAATGTCTCAAACATTTTATTGGATTGATCTACGTAATAATTTCTAAAGTATTTTTCTTTACCGTAAAATATAATTTCTTTAGTTGTATTATATAATTGTTGTAATATCTTGAAATTTTCAGCAGTTCTTTTTTGTCTTTTGACCCCATCACTTGCTAATTTTGTATTTACTAATTTTAAATACAAAATGCTAAATGTTAGTAGAAATATAAAAAAATAAATCAACAGATTTCCATAAAAAATATAAATAGTTAAAATTAACATTAAAGAAAAAATTATATCGAATAGAATTAAAAAAAAACCTGTAAAAAAACTCGTTGTGTGTTCTATATCGGGAGAAAAAGTTCTATTAACTGTGGCTAAATTTTTAAAAAATTTAAATCTATTATTTTGTGAAAAATAATTTTTAAAAAGCAAATCTTTGATAAAAACTTTAGTTTTAATTTCCAGCTTAATGGAAAAGTAATTTATTAATATTCCCAGAATTGTCCTTAAGGCAAAAATAATTATCAAAATTATTATAAAAGTAGTAAGAGCTGAGTATGAGTTATTATATTGAATATTTAATCCAAAGTTGTTGATATACTCATTTAATTTAAAGTAGTATTGAGATCCTAGAACTGCATCTTTATCAAATATAAAAAAAATTATCGGAAAAATTGCAGCAATTGAGAGTAAATCAAGAATTATATTAACTCCAAAGCTGAAAAATAAAATTATATAATAAATCTTATATTTATTACTTAAAAGATTATAAAATTTTATTACTGAATTAAACATAATTAAAATATTTACTGTAAATCAATCTATATTTATAAATGAATTTAATTTATCAATTTTATTAATAGTGATAATAAAACAAATTAAATCAATAAAATAATGGCAAACAAATTTGACAAAATATTGAATGAATATGTGGATTTTTTAAAAGAAAAAAAAATATATAAAAAAGATCTAGCAATAGAATACGAGCACAGCATTGAAAAATTACATAATTGGAAACCTAAAGATGACTTGGGCAAACTTAATTCTTGGTTTAAAAGGCTTAAAAAAAATCACCCAGCTATGATTAAATTTCAAAGATTGGACCAATTAAAAGATTGGGTCTACGATTATAAGAAGGGGATAATTCGTCATAGATCTAAAAAATTTTTTAAAATAATTGGTATTAGAACGACCAAATCGGGTAGAGAAGTAAATAATTGGGATCAGCCATTTATAATGCAAGTTGGTTACAAAGGTGGGATCATAGGCCTCATAAGAAAAAAAATTAATGGAGTGCCTCATTATTTGATTGAGGCAAAATTTGAGCCAGGAAATTTTGGTAGAATTCAACTCTCCCCTACTTTGCAAGCTACTTATTCAAATTTAGAAAGAGCTCATAGAGGTGAAAAAAATTTTATTAAAAAGAACTATTTTAGTAACAACTACAAGACAATAAGAAAGTATTGGGTTACAGAAGATGGTGGAAGATTATTTAAAAAAAGAAATTTACATTGGATAGTAAATTCAAATATTAGTTCACAAAAAATACCAGGTAATAATTTTAAATGGATGACCTTATGGCAAATTAGGGAATTCATAAAAAAAAAAGACTGGGTTAGTCCCCATTTAAGGTCAATATTAAGCTTAATATAATTTTGAAAAAATTTAAATAAATGAAAAAAATCAAAATTGGAGTGATTGGACCGGGTAATCATTTTCAAAAAAAAATTTTACCTTCACTAAAAAAAATTAAAAAAGTAAAAATTTTATATATCTTAAGAAGAAATAAAAAAAAATTTCTTACATATAATACAACAAATAATAGTAAAAATTTTTTTAAAAATAAATTTGATTTTGTTTACATAAGTAGTATTCCATCAACTCATGAAAGATATTTAAATTTATGTATAAAAAATAATTTTAATATTATTTGTGAAAAACCTTTTATTACTAACTTAAAAAAAACAAAATATATTTTAAAAAAAATTAGAGATAAAAACCTATTTATTTTTGAGACATTCTCTTACATATTTAATCAGAGTTTTATAAAATTAAATAAATTATTAAAAGGTGAAAAAATAAAATATGTTCATTCATCATTTCAGTTTCCTTTTTTGAAAAGTGATAACTTTAGATATGAATCAAAAGAGGGGGGATTTTTCTTAGATTGTGCAGTTTATCCAATTTCTTTGGAAACTTTCTTGTTTAAAAATAGTAGTAGAATTATAAAAAACTTAAATACAAATACAAAATTTAGAAAAAATATTCCTATTAATGGTATTATCAAATATGATTATTTAGATCAAAAAAGAGTTTTTAATTGGGGAACAGGATTAGTTTATAAAAATTTTTTGAAAATTAGATTAAAAAATTCAACAGTTTATTATAAAAAAATATATACTAAAATTAAGAACGAAAAAATCAAAATCGTTGTTAAAAAAAATAAAAATAGACAAGAAATTATATTTAGGTGCTACGACCAATTTGAATTAATGTTTAGGTATATTTTTAAGAATTATAAAAAAAATAAAATAAAATCGATATTTAACCAACAAATTTTAATGCATAATGAGTTTCTAATAAAAATTTTAAAAGAAATAAAAAACTGATATATTGTCTAATGCCCTTATTTGTTGCCAAACCTTCTTTACCGAAACTTTCTGATTTTAAGCAAGAGATTAAAAAAATATATAAAACGCACAAACTTACCACAAATGGTCCTCAGGTTAATTTATTAGAGAAAAGATTAAAAAAGTTCTTAGGTGTTAAAAATTTATTACTTGTATCAAACGGTACAATGGCTATTCAAATTGCATTGGAAACACTCAAAATAAGTCAAAAAGTATCCATAACTCCTTTTTCTTATGTATCAACAGTCAATGCAGTTGAGTGGCAAAAAATACCATTCGATTTCTGTGATTTAGAGAAAGACAAGCTAACTATTGATATAAAAAAATTAAAATTAAAAAAAAATGGAGGTTTGCTCGTTGTTCATCCTTTTGGAATCCCTGAAAAAATTAATAAATTAGCCTCTATTTGTAAAAAAAAAAAAGTGAAACTTTTATTCGATGCTTCGCACTGCTTCGATATAAAATATAAAGAAAAGTCAATTTTAAATTATGGAGATGCAAGTATTATTAGTTTCCAGGCAACAAAATTTTTTAACACTTGTGAGGGTGGAGCGATAGTATTTAAAAATAAAAAAGACTATATTGCTGCACATAAATTAATTCATATTGGATACGATTATTTGAACAAAAAGAATGTTTTTCCCTCAAGAGGAATTAATGCTAAGATGAATGAGCTTTCTGCTAGTTGGGGAATATCTCTATTAAAAAGAGTAAATAAAATTAAATTAAAGAAAAAAAGGCTAAGTGAAATTTATTTTGAAAATTTAAATATAAATATTTTAAAACCAACAATAAATTTATTAAGTCAAAATTATAATTATATGCCAATAATTCTAAAAAATGAAAAACTTTTAATTAAAATAAAAAGAAAATTAGAAAAAAATAAAATTTATCCAAGAAGATACTTTTATCCAAGCCTTGATGAACTAAAACATATTAAGAAAAATTTACCATGCAAAAATTCTAGAAGTATTAGCAGAAAAATTTTATGCCTTCCTTTGAGTGAATATTTATCAAAAAATGAAATTCTTAAAATTTGTAAAATTATAAATTCCTTTTTTTATTAAGTTCAATTACTTTTATTAAAAAGTCTTTAATAGAATATTTGTGGTAAGCTATATTTTCTTTAAACAATTTAAATTCTGAATAAATATTATCATAATTCATCAAAATATTTTTTATTTTTTGGCGTAAATTATTATCTGAATAATCAAAAAATAAATTTTCATTAACACCCAAATTTTTATATTGAGGATACTTCTCTAACAAAGGTATTGATAAATATTTTAAAGCAAAATGAAACCTTTCATTGAATATACTGTTTTGAAGAGGAGATTGACAAATTATAATTTTAGAACGTTTACAAATATAACTTAATTTCTCATACTCAATGTAGTTACTACAATCTAATTTTAATTCATCATTTTTATTATTACCATAATAACAAATATTATATTCATCTTTTAACTCAACCAAATTTTCTAATATTTTTTGTTTTCTGAGATATTTTATTGTATGAAAACTTTCATTATAGAAATAACTAAAATTATCTTTAGTTTTGTATATAAACTTACCGAGTAATTTTTTTATAAAGCTTTTATTATTTTGGTAAAAAATTTTTGAATTTTGAAATATATTATTGAAATTATTAAAATTTAATTTTGAAAACTGTTGAATTAAGGGATCATAATTAATTTCTTTTTCTCCTGACAAAAACAAAATATCAATATCTCTGGTATTTGGTACATCTATTTTTTTTGAGTCGTGGTATGGAATAAAAGGAAAGGAAAAAATATTTTTTTCTTTATTTTCATAAGTTTCGTCAGTTAAAAAATATATATTAGATCTTCCAAATAAATGCCGTAAATCATAATAAAAATGATTTGTAAAAGGTTTAGTGTAGTTGGGCAAAAAAAGTCTTTCATGTTGAACAAGTATGGGAACTTTAACTTGATCTAAAATTTTCTTGCTCACATCATGTCTAGCCCAAATAATATCGCAATTATTGAGCTCTCTGACCGAGTCAAAGTTGAGCTCTTCATTGAAAAAAAAATTATTTATTTTTTTGGAGGACAATGAGAGAAGACAATCAAATGTATATTTTTGAAACCTTTGATAATTTTTTTTTTTGAAAATAAAATTAATTCGCATGATTTAAAACCCTATGATATAATTTTAATATGACTTATAAAGAAATTATATATAATTCCAACTTACCTGCATTAAAAGTTGATATAAATTATCCTCAAAAAGAAATTTTAGAAGAGTTAAAGAATATTCCTAACAAATATTTTATTAATCAAATAGGAAACAAACATTGGAAAGGCACAGCATTAAGAGGCATATCCTATGATAAACCAAGACCATGTATTGAGTATGGATATAACAATGAAAATACCGTGCCATACGTTTGGACTGAGGTTGCTAATCAATGTCCAAGCACAGTATCATTCTTAAAAAAATTTTTTGATACAAAATTCTACAGAATTATTGTTAGAAATTTAAAATCAGGTGGAAAAATTCATCCACATTTTGACTCATATAAAAATGCACTTGGGGTATCTGATAAAACTAGTTCGGCAAATACAAAGTTTTTAATTTTGTCTATTGATTGGCCAGATAACATTATATTCAATATTGGTAAATATAATTTGCCAATAAAGACAGGAGAGGCATGGTTACTTAATTACAGCCTAGTACATGAAGTAGCAAATAATTCTAACCGCGATAGATATATGCTTACTATTACAGGTGATCTAGATAATTCAGAAAAATTTAGAAATTCTGTTGAACAATCATACCAAAAAAATTCTAAAAAACTGTTTTTAGAAAAAAAGAATATTAATTAGTTAAAATTATTAATTAAAATTTTATGAAAAAAAAAGTCATTGTCTTTGGTGATCTTCCTATTGCAACAAAAGTAACTATAGATTTACTCAAACGAAAGGACGTAAAATTAATTGGAGTTGTGACTTCTGGTAAAAAATTTAACAATAATGATCCTTGGGAAAATATTCCAACTCTTGGAGAATTTGCAAAATTAAATACAATTCCAATTTATAGTCTTAAAAATTTATCATCTGTTAAATCTAAGTTAGATATAGGGTTCTCGTGTCGTTTTAGTCAAATTTTTTCATCGAAGATTATAAAAAAATTTAGTCAAGGGATCATAAATTTTCACGGTGGTTTGCTACCTGAGTGTGCGGGTTTATTTAGTTCTTGCCATTCAATTTTGCTCAAGCATAAAAAGGGTGGAGGAACGTTGCACTATGTAAATTCAGGCGTTGACACTGGAAACATTATTAAAAGAAAAGAATTCAAAATTAATAATAAAGACACATCAATTTCTGTTTTTAAAAAAACTCAAGTAGTTTTACTTAAAGCATATTATGAAGTTGTGGACTCAATAATTAATGGAAATAATATATCAGTTTCACAAAAAGAATTTATAGCAAAGGGTATTGAAAGAAATTATTTCAACAAAAATAGTTTAAAAGGTAAAAAAAAAATTAAGATTAATTCCTCTAAAGATGATATTTTAAGAGTTGTTCGTGCTTTTGACCATCCAAATCATGAACCAGCTTATATAAAAATAAATGGCATTAAAGTTTATCTCTCTACGATGAAATAAAAAAATAAGGATGAATATACTATTTACATCTATTGGAAGAAGGCACTATCTTGTTGATTTTTTAAGGAAACATTTAAATTCAAATGACAAAATTATAAGTATTAATAGTAAAAATACATCTTCTGCTAAAAATAATTCAAATTATTTTTATCTATCACCCGAGGTAAAAACCAAGAAATATATTGAATTCGTTAAATCTGTAATTAAGAAGCATAAAATCAAAGTTATAATTCCATTGCTCGATATTGATGTAAAAAAATTGTCGGAAAATTTTGATGTTTTTAAAAAATTAAATGTAACTTTGATTGCGCCACCACAAAATATTACAAAAATTCTAGTAGATAAATATAAACTTTTTAATTTTTTAACAAAAAATAAAATAGATTGTCCAAAATCATATATTTTTAAAAAAGAATTTTTTAAAGATTTAAAGCTTAATAAGATTAAGTATCCAGTCATTTTAAAACCAAGATTAGGTACCAGTTCAAAACTTATAGTTAAAGCTAATAACAAAAAAGAATTACTTTTTTTTTATAAATTTCTTACGAAAGAAGCTAACAAATCTTTTTTTGGGAAAAAAAACGACAAACAAAGTATATTAATTCAACAATATATACAGGGAAAGGAGTTTGGTCTTGACTTATTTAATTCTATTAAAAAGGAATATTTCTTCCATCTTCTAAAAGAAAAAATTTTTATATCAAGTGGCGAGACTCAAGTATGTAAAGTTTCAAGTAATAATATATCAATTTTGAGTAAAAAAATTTCTAAATTAATATCACACAACTTTTTAGTTGATATAGATTTGATTAAAAAGGGAAAAAAATTTTATATAATTGATATAAATCCGAGAATTGGTGGAGGTTATCCATTTACTCATTTCGCTGGATGCGATATGTTCAAATATTTAATAAGTCAAATATATAATAAAAAATATCGATTAAAATTTAATATAAATACAAAAAATATTTTTGTAAAAAATATTCAAGTAACTAAAATTAAATAAATCCTAAAAATTTTTTTCAGTGCATAAATCAAGCCAATTGAGCTATTAG
>CESP01089697.1_pt1 | contig 11382 bp, 12 predicted proteins | sample 531211 | NCBI WGS metagenome assembly CESP01 (sample SAMEA2622074, study PRJEB7988) | marine metagenome | biome: marine biome (ENVO:00000447); feature: surface water layer (ENVO:00002042); material: "saline water (ENVO:00002010), including plankton (ENVO:xxxxxxxx)" | depth 5 m | reverse complement strand
TTAAATGATTCTAGGGCATTGTATGATTATATAATAATTGACTGCCCCCCATCCCTAAGTTTACTCACAATTATGGCATTGGTCGCTTCTGACTCCTTAGTTGTTCCTCTGCAGACAGAATTCTTTGCACTAGAGGGACTTACACAACTCATGAAAACTATTGCAAGGATAAAATCCAATTTAAATCCATCATTAGAAATTAGAGGCATACTTTTAACAATGTTTGATAAAAGAAATAAGCTTTCAGGTCAGATTGAAATAGAGGCGAGAAACTATTTTAAAGAAAAAGTTTATACAACTGCTGTTCCAAGAAATGTTAGATTGTCAGAGGCACCATCTCATGGCATACCTGTCCTAATATATGACAAAATATGTCCAGGAAGCAAGGCCTACTTTAAATTTACTGAAGAATTTTTAGAACAAGATAAACAAGTAGAGAGTGCTGCATGATAAATCCTTTTAAAAGCAAGAAGGGTTTAGGAAGAGGCCTATCTTCACTAATAGGAGATAGTGAAATAAAGACCTCTAAGGATAAAATTTCAATAAGTTCCATAATTCCAAATAAAAATCAACCAAGAAAATTATTTGAAAAAGATGCATTAGAAGAATTAAAAAATTCGATTAAAGAAAGAGGTATAATCCAACCATTAATAGTTAGAAAATTAGATGGTCTAGATGAGAAATTTGAGTTAATAGCAGGCGAAAGAAGATGGCAAGCTGCTCAATTAGCTGGACTTCATGACGTACCTGTAGTCATCATTGAGGCAGATAATCTAAAATCATTAGAATTAGCAATTATAGAAAACGTTCAGAGAAAAGATTTAAATCCTATAGAAGAAGCTGAAAGTTACAACAATCTCATTAAAAATTTTGGATATGATCACGAAAAGGTTTCCCAGTTTATTGGAAAAAGCAGATCGCATATTTCAAACTCCATTCGTTTATTATCTCTCCCAGAAAAGATATTAGACTTAATAAGAAATAATAAAATTTCACAAGGTCATGCTAAAGTTTTAGTTGGTTTAGAAAATGCACTTCTATTAACAGATAAAATAATTAAAAAAAAACTATCTGTAAGACAGTTAGAAAGTTTAGTTAGAATTTTTAAAAATGGATCAAACAAATCTTTTAAGTCTAAGGACTCAAATATACTTGCAACAGAACGTGATCTATCTCAGAAAATAGGTATGAAAGTTGTTTTGAATAACAAAAAAAATAATTATGGAACATTATCAATTGAGTATAAAGGAATAGATCAGCTTGACAGACTTATTGATGTTATAAAAAAAAATTATTAATAATTTACAATAAAATCTGATAACAAATTTAATGAGCTCTTTGAATTTCCCTTAACCATAGCTTCAACTTCATTTATATTGTATATTTTATTTTTAAGATCTTTAATTTTCCAACTATTTGCTTGCTTTTTTACTATGTCTTTATCTTTCCAAAAAATCGGAGGTTTAATGTTGGATATCACTTCATTTAAGTTCTTGGTTTCATTATATCTTTCAATAATATTCATTAGTCTTTTTGATTTACCTAATAGTGTTCTAATTATTAAGATACAATCTTCATCTGAATAGTTATTTTCATTTAAAATTTTTGCTACAATCTTGTTGTTTTTAGCAAGATAATTATCTGCAAGTTCATTCACACTATAATTTTCAGATAAATTTGTTAAATTCTTAATATTTAGTATATCGATTTTTTTATTTGTTAATGAATAATTCAATATTTTTTCAAGTTCTAATTTTAAAATAGCTCTATCTCCTTGTGACCTATCCACAAGTAAATTTATCGACTCTCTAGATAATTTTATGTTATTTTTATTAATAAATTCTATAACTAACAATGATAAACTTTTTGCATCATCTGGATAAACAGGTATTGCAACTAAAGAATTATTCTTTTCAAATAAATTTCTTAATTTTGATTTTTTTTCTAGTATGTCGCTTTTAAAAATTATTTTAATATCTTTTAAATTTTTATCTAAAATCTCTTCAATATATCTGTAAATTTTATCATCTGTTCTTGAAACAATTATTACCTTTTCATTTTCAAATAAAGATTTTGTGAGAATTTCATTCAATATAATTTTATAATTTTCAATAAACTCATTTTGTTCATATTTATTTATTGCTCCTTTAAAATTCTTAAGAAAATTTTCATCTAGTATTTGTTTTTGAAGTCCTTCGTTTTTTCCATGAATTAGATATAAATAATTCAAATTTATATTTGTATTTTTTAATTCAAAGTATTTTTTAATCATTCACTTATTGTTTTAACTGAAAAAAGTATTTCATTTGATAAAATGTCAGATAAATTTTTTATAACTCCTTCCTCGTATTGAGATAATTCATATTTGTCGCTTAAATTATTATACGTAGTTTGTTTTATTATTTTGTTTTGATAAATATCCTTACCATTTTTTGAGACAAAATATTCTACAATTATTATCAAGCTATATATTTTAGGGTCTCCTTTAGTATCTGAACTTACTATTTCTCTATTTTTTTGTGATTTAAGATGTAGGTCGAATTTGTTATTTCCACTAGTTCGGCTAAGGAGTTTATCTTTTATGGTTTTGTTTATTATTACGTCTCCTGATGTATTAATTGCACTAAAATTAAAATCATAGTTTTTCTTTGTAAGAATTGGTTCGTAAGAACAAGCTTGCAAAATGAATAGTACAAACAATATTTTTTTAAATTTAATCATTAGTTAAAATATTCATAATCCTATCTTTAATAAATATTACTTTTTTTACCTCTTTCGCATATAGGTATTTTTTTACAATAATTTCATTTTTGGCAATTTGTAAAAGTTTATCTTTTTCTTCACCTTTAATTGCGTTTAATATAGCTCTTTTTTTACCATTTACCTGAACAATTATTTTAATTTTTTCTTCTTCCAATAGTCTCTCATCATATTCAGGCCAAGTTATTTTCTCTTTTACACTAAGATTTTCTAAACACTCATTTGTAAAATGTGGAATAACTGGAGAGAAACAAATTAGGATTTTTATATAATTTTCTTCTAAGTTTTCTAGATCGCTATAGTCTTTTATATAACTTATTAAATGATTATAGGTTTCATACATATTTGCAATAATCACATTATAATTAAATTTCTCAAGATTATATGTAATCTTTGAAATTATTTGATTGGTAAATTTCTCTAACGTAATATCTTTATTAATTTTTTTTTCGTTTAATATTTTTTTTTTAATTTCGTTGTGTAATAACCAAAGTTTTTGAATAAATTTGTAAGAAGATACCATCCCCTGGTCTGACCATTGGATATCTTTTTCTGGTGGAGAATCTGATAATATGAAAAGCCTTACTGCATCAGCTCCATAATTTTCTATAATATATTCTGGGTCAATCACATTTTTCTTTGATTTTGACATTGATTCTGATGGACCAACTTTGACAAATTTGTTTTTGGAGCCTTTAATAACAAACTTATTATTTATTTTTTCAACCTCATTTGGGCTCAACCAATTTTCTTTTTCATCTCTGTATGTTTCATGACAGACCATTCCTTGTGTAAATAAATTCTGAAAAGGTTCCTTAATATTAAAATTCTCATTTTTATAATCTATCGCTCTCATAAAAAATCTTGAGTAAAGTAAGTGCAGAATCGCATGTTCTACTCCACCTATGTACTGATCAACAGGCATCCAATAATCTATGTCCTCTTTCTTGAAACCATAACTACTTTCGTTCGGAGAGCAGAATCTTAGGTAATACCAAGATGAGCAAACAAAAGTATCTAATGTGTCCGTTTCTCTGGTCATTTTTTTTCCATCTATTTTTATTTTCTTCCAATCGTTTTGGCTATCAAGCGGATTTCCTTTTATTTTAAGATCTACATTTTCTGGTAATTTTACCGGCAACATCTCTTTTGGAATTGGGTGTACATTTCCATCTTCATCATATGCTACTGGAATAGGGCAGCCCCAGTACCTTTGTCGAGAAACGCCCCAATCTTTAAGTCTATAATTTATCTTTTTTTTCCCTAGTTCTTTTTTTTCTAAAACTTTAATTGTCTCAAATACTGATTGTTCTGGCGCCTCAAGTCCATTCAAAAACTCAGAGTTAATCAACACACCAGGTCCAGAATAAGCCTCATCAATAACCTTAAAATCTAATTTTTTGTTTTTAGGACTGACAACAGTTTTTATTTCCAAGTTATATTTCTTTGCAAAATCAAAATCTCTCTGATCATGTGCAGGACAACCAAATACTGCACCAAAGCCATAATCCATTAAAACAAAATTTGCAAAATATACAGGGACTTTTTGTTTTGGATTTAGTGGATTAATTGCAAAAAGATCAGTTTTAAAACCAATTTTTTCACCAACGGCAATTGCTTCTTCGGTCGTACCTGTTTTTGAACATTCTTCTTTAAATTTTAAAAATTTTTTGTCTGATCTATAAAAATTTGATAATTCGTGATCCACTGAAAGTGCTAAAAAAGAAAATCCGAATAATGTATCGGGCCTAGTTGTAAAACATTTTATTTTTTTTATAGGTAAATCTCCTTCTATATCAAATACGATCTCACATCCAAAGGATTTACCAATCCAATTTTTTTGCATTATCTTAACCTTATTGGGCCAATTATCTAATTCATTTAAGCCTTCAAGCAATTCCTCCGAAAATTTTGATATATTGAAAAACCATTGACTTAATTTCTTTCTTTCAACTATTGCACCAGATCGCCATCCTCTTCCATCAATCACTTGTTCATTTGCTAATACGGTTTCATCTACAGGATCCCAATTAACGTAGTTTTCTTTTCTATAAACAAGTTTTTTATCAAATAGTTCTAAGAAAAAAATTTGTTGATGTTTATAATATTCTTCTGAGCAAGTAGAAATTTCTCTACTCCAATCTATCGAAAGACCAAGTTTCTTAAGTTGGTTTTTCATGGTATTAATATTTTTGTTAGTCCATTCTTTTGGATCTAACTTATTATCTCTAGCCGCATTTTCAGCAGGCATTCCAAAAGCATCCCATCCCATTGGATGTAAAACGTTATAGCCTTTTAAAGACTTATATCTTGATAATACATCACCAATTGTATAATTACGCACATGACCCATATGAATTCTTCCCGATGGATATGGAAACATTTCTAGGCAATAAAATTTTTTTTTATTTTTGTCGAGTTTTGTTAGATAAGACTCATTATCTGACCAAAATTTTTGCCACTTTTCCTCAATATTTTTGAAATTATATCTTTCCACAATAAAAGATTTTACTGGTCGTTTTCGTCTGTTCTTAAAGCTTCATTTATATATTTTCTTTTTTTCTTAGCTTGAGTATCTTTTTCATAAATCGCTGCTAGGTTTAATATTTTTTTTGATAATTCTGAAGCTAATTCACTCGATCTGTCAGTTACTTGACAATTGTTTTGCATTGAACAGTTTTTGTAAAAAACTTTTATCGCTAATGCATCAGATCTTACTTCGTTACTTAAGAATCTAACAGAAATTTTTACAGACTCATCATTTGATGAGCTATCACTATACCAATCCGTAACTATTATCCCTCCACTATAATTTGCAAGCGCTAAAGGCATAAAATCTAAAGTATCTAAAGAAGCTCTCCAAAGTTCATTAGAACTTGCAAAATCAAATTCCCCAATATTTTTATTTGTTGAGCTCATAAGCGTAAATCCTCTACCCTCTTCTATGTTTTTTTTTACTCTATCTTGAGCTTGAGGTGGTATTTTCCTTGCATCTGCGCCTGGTATTTTACCGTTACAGCCGCCTATTAATAAGGAGACTATTAAAAAGTAAATAATTCGGATTTTCATATTTTTTATTTAAATCACAATTTTTTAGATTATTTACACTAATTTTAGTAATTATATTTATTTCTTTGAATAAACCTTAATTTAATTGTATTTTTGTGATGTAAATTTGCAACATATTTAGATAAAATTAGCCAATTTTATCTAAAAGATGAGTGTTTTAGGGACTTTTTGATAAAACATGACTGTTTAATATTAAACAATAAATAAGGAGTACTTAATATGGACAACTTTAAAAAAATAGGGTTAACAGCACTTGCTGGTTCCCTAGTTGCTGGTTCAGTATCAGCAGCTGAGTTAACAGCTACAGGTTCAGCTTCATTGACATATTCAGGTGGTGACGAAAAAGAAACTACTGGTCAAGGTTGGACTATGGGCGATTCAATCACTATGTCTGCATCAGGTGATGTAAATGACATTGGTGTAACACTATCTTTTGAAATCGATAACGATGACACAGGTGGTGGTGACGTTTATGACACTCACTCAATCACATTTGATTTAGGTGATGCAGGAACATTAGCGTTCTTTGGTCATGGTGGAAGTTCAGCAGTTGGTGCAAAAGATGACGTAATGCCAACAGCTTACCAAGAGCCATGGGATGTTGTTACAGGAGCAGAGACTACTTTAATCGGTGGTGGTGGAGGAGACAACTTGTTCTCATACACTTACAGTCACGATTCAGGTTTAACTGCAAACGTTACTTACGTAAACGCATCAGATGCAGTAACCGATGTATCAAACACTGAGTACGGTATTGAATATACTGGTATGGAAGGTTTAACTCTTGGTTATGCACAGGGTGATGTAGAGAAAACTACAAACACAAAAAGCACAAATGACACTATGTATGCTAAGTATGCAATCGGTGGAATTACTGCTGGTATACAGTTCTCTGAAAAAGATGCCGAGTCAGGTACAGATTACGAGTCAACAGGTGTTGGTGTATCGTACCAAGTTAATGATGACTTAGCTGTATCTTACGGAACACATACAATTGAGACAAGCACGACTACTCCAGACCAGGATTCGTCTGCTGTATCTTTCTCATACACAATGGGGTCTTTAAGTATAAGCGGTTCACTTCATAACGTTGACAGCGTAAACCACTCTACAACAAATGATAGAGAGCATTACGAGTTAAGCGTTGGATTTAACTTCTAAGTTAAGTAAGATCTAAATTTATAAAAAGGCCCTCGAAATAGGGCCTTTTTTTTATTCAAAATATCTTATTCCACTAAAACCGATACATTTTGTAAGTCTAAATTGTTTCAAGTTTTCTTCAGAAATTCCTCCTAGAGCAATTATCTTTCTTTTTGTAAGTTTTTTTAGACTGATAAATTTATGTGCTCCTAAATAATTTTTGTTCCTTTTAAACAAAGATGAGATAAATATATATTCTACACATTGTGTTTCTTTATATCTAATTTCTTTTAAATTATGAGCTGACCCGATTAACAAAAATTTTTTTCTTAAAGAATAAGCCAGATGTCTAAACCCCATATAAAATGAAGGTAAATAAGCACCATCTAACTTTAATTTTAGTGCAAGCTTTATATCATTGGCTAGATAGATTTTTATACCTTTTTTTTTACAATAATCTCTTACTTTTATTATTTCTATTATAGGATTTTTTAGATGATAATTTCTGAAAATTACTTCTGTATTATTATCTAATTTATCAATATTATTTTTTTTTAACCGATTTATAAAATAGTATTTTTTAAAAAAATTATGCATATAACAGTAAAAAATTTACTCAATATAGAGTCGAAAGTTAAGCAAAAAGTTCAGGATAAAAATTTAGATCAAATTCCTCAAATTATAGCAGTCTCAAAAACATTCAAATTTAGTCATATAAGTCCTCTTATTGAATATGGTCATATTCATTTTGGAGAAAATAAAGTCCAGGAGGCAATGGAAAAATGGCTTGAAATCAAAAGCCAAAACCAAAAAATAAAGCTTCACTTAATTGGTAAGTTACAAACTAATAAAGCAAAGTTTGCGTTAGAAATATTTGATTATATTCATTCTTTAGATAATGAAAAATTAGCCAAAAAATTATCTTCTTTACAAATTGAGAAAAATAAAAATTTGAAAATATTCATACAGGTAAATATTGGAAATGAAGAACAGAAATCTGGTATAAGTGAAAGAAATATACAAGACTTTTATAATTATTGTATTGATTTAAAACTAAATATTGTTGGTCTAATGTGTATACCGCCCATCAATCAAGATTCAAGGTTATATTTTGAAAAAATGAAAAACCTTAAGAGAAAACTTAATATAAAAGATCTAAGCATGGGGATGTCATCTGACTATTTAGAGGCAACAGAATATGAGGCTTCTTATATAAGAATTGGATCAAATATTTTTGGTGAAAGAGATTAAGGTATTTTAATTTTTGTATTTTTATTGATTAAACTTACTAATATTAAAAAATCTTTTTTAGCTAGAGATATACATCCAGCTGTAGGTGTATAATTTTTTGTTAAATGGATAAAAATTGCACTACCTTTACTAAGAGTTGTTTTTTTCCAATTATATTTGATTGGTATGAAATAGTCATATTTATAGTCACGCCTAAAAATTTTTTCTGATCTAAGATTTTTTTTTAATTTGATTAGCTTATTGTAGTACCTTGAACATTTTATGTCATTGCACCATCCCATTGTCTTTTTAATTTCAATACATTTTAATGAAGTTTTAGGTTTTTTTACTCTATCTTTTCTGAAATATAAGTTTCCTAGAGCGTAAGTTCCTGAGGGAGTTTTCCGATCACCTTCGATTTTATCAGTAGAAAAGCCTTTTTTACCTACAGAGCATTTAAATATGAAATCATCAAATAAAAGTGTTTGTTTATTTTTTAAAACAATTGTCATATCTTTTAAATTTATGGAGAAACAATATTTAATAATTCATAATTTTCCAGCATTATATGATATTTTAAATGAAGTTAAATTTACACTAAACTTAGATATAAAAAAGATAGATAATAAAGACTTAATTATGGATAAGCTTAATTACCATGATTTAGTAATATCGCAGGATCAATTAAAAATAAGTAATCAAATAAAGATTGAAGAAATGCCAGTTCAAATAGGGAAATTAATAGATATAATAAATCTTTCATTTCTCAAAAAAAAAATAGAATTTCAAAAAAACATTAAAATTGGGAAATATTACATTAATTTTAATTCAAGAAAATTGAGCAAAAATAACAAAAATTTGAATTTAACTGAAAAAGAGACAACTATAATAAAATTTTTACTTAATTCAAAAAAATCTGTTTCAGTTCATGATTTACAAACTAAAGTTTGGGAGTACAAGTCTCAAACGGAAACCCATACTGTTGAGACTCACGTTTATAGGTTGAGAAAAAAAATTGAAAATGTTTTTAATGAAAAGAATTTTATAATTAGTGATAAAAACGGTTATAAGATCAATACCAATTAATATTTTTATGGTCAAAAAAAAAAATTTAATTGCTAAAGATTTATTTTCAAAAAAATATAAACCAAAGATTTTTAAACCAAAAAAAGGAAAGGGTAGTTTTAAAAGAAGAAAGAATTGATTATTTTAAAATATCAATATTAAAACTTATCACTATTCTATCCTCTTCCGATAAATTCATTCCAACTGAATGAGGAAGATATGCTGGAAAAAGCAACAAGTCTCCCTCAACAGGTTTTATTTGTGCAATATTTCGATTAAATTCAGTTCTTTTATCACTTATAGCTATTCTTTCTTTAGCTATTTGATTTGGATTTGAAACTTTAAATGAACCGCAATTTTCAGGTGCTTTAACATAGTAGGCAGCACTTAAGTAATTATTTGGGTGTGTATGTTCTAAATTAAAATTATTTTTTTTATTAATAATTGCCCACATTTCTGTTAGTTTAACTTTATCAGGTGCATAAAACCAACCATATTCTTTAAATACATCTGCAACATATTTTTGTATATCCATAAAAAACAAAAAAGGTGCTTCATTTCTTTGTTTTAAATTAAAAGGTTTTGAATGCCATCCTCCTTGATTTGATCTTGCTAACCCCTCATTATCTTCATTGTATAATTTATATATGTGCTTAGATAAGTTCTCATTATGTTTTTTTGAGTTCTCTAATTTATAATGAAAGATAGGTTGAGGAAAAAATTTAAGAATTTTTTTTTCATCTATGGACATAATTACAATCTTGCCCCTATTTGTTGTATCACTTTTGTGGACATTTCTTTACCTTTGTTGAGACTTTCGAGCATACTTAAATTGTTTAACCTTCCGTGTAAAAAGCCTGCAGCAAATAAATCTCCAGCACCAGTAAGATCTTTAACATCTAAATTTTTTTCAATTCCATTCTGAATAACTTCATTACCATTTATTGATATAGCTCCTTTATTTCCTCTTGTTATGACTAATAATTTTTTTAAGCTTTTTCCAAAATCAACTACATCATCGAAATCTTTTGCACCAATCAATGACATCATTTCTTGCTCATTAGCAAATGTTATATCTAACTTGTTTTTCACTAAATCTAAAAAATGAACCTTATGTCTATCTACACAAAATTGATCCGAAAGTGACATAGCAACCTTATGAGCACAATTAATGGCTTTTTCAAATGCTTTTTTAGGCTCACCTTCATCCCATAAATAGCCCTCTAAAAATATCATTTCTGATCGTTTTATAACATCACCATCTACATCTTTCGCATTAATCTTTCCTGCGATACCTAGGTAAGTACACATTGTTCTTTCTGAGTCTGGTGTGACTAAAATTAAACAAGTTCCAGTTGGCAAGTCCTCCTTCTTTTTTGAATAAAAATATTCAACATTTTCAGATTTTAGTCCTTCTTCATACTTATTTCCTAGATCGTCATCACACACTTTACCAATAAAACCCACTTCGTTTCCTAATTGAGATAATCCAACAATTGAATTTGCAATTGAACCACCTGATACAGTTCTTTCAATTTTAAGACTAGATAATAATGATTGAAATTCTTTATCATCAATAATTAGTTTCATAGTTCCTTTTGTAAGATTATTTTGCTTAATGAAATTTTCATCAACCTTACAAATTACATCCACAATTGCGTTTCCAATACCTAGAATTTTCATGTTAATTTTTTTTTGTTTTAATCGGTTTGTTTCTATTAGGATAACAAGATGTACAAATTTTACAAGAAATACCATAGCATTCTCTTGCTTTGCAGTATTCTCTTCCGTAATAGATTATTTGAAGATGTAGTTTGTTCCAATATTTTTTAGGAAATAAGCGTTTTAAATCTTTCTCTGTTTGAACAACATTTTTTCCTCTAGTTAAGCCCCATCTTTGAGCAAGTCTATGTATATGTGTATCAATCGGAAATGCAGGGTAACCAAAGCCTTGAGACATAACTACACTTGCTGTTTTATGTCCTACACCAGGCAATTCCTCTAATTCTTCAAAAGTTCTTGGGACCTTGCTGTTATATTTTTCAACCAAAGTTTTTGAAAGATTGTAAATACTTTTAGCTTTAATTCTAAAAATACCTATACTTTTTATTAATTTTT
>CESP01021012.1_pt1 | contig 11398 bp, 8 predicted proteins | sample 531211 | NCBI WGS metagenome assembly CESP01 (sample SAMEA2622074, study PRJEB7988) | marine metagenome | biome: marine biome (ENVO:00000447); feature: surface water layer (ENVO:00002042); material: "saline water (ENVO:00002010), including plankton (ENVO:xxxxxxxx)" | depth 5 m | reverse complement strand
GGAAAGATTACTACAATTGATCGAGAAAACTTCAAGGATCAATTTCAAGTAATGGAGAACGGCCGTCTAAAAATTTTTAAGTTACCCGGTGAGATCGCATCTGAAGAACTTTCTGAAGAAGACCTAAGAAGAATTAACTACACTAGATCTGAAAACAGAGATTTTCAAGATGGTGACAACGAATCAACAAGAGAATTTGCGAGCAGTAGTAGTAGTTTAAACAGACCTATGTATAGCGATCCTACATTGACCAAATCCTCATCCACAAAAAGATTAACATTAATTAGCAATGAGGCTAGGGTCTATAAGGGGGGTTCATGGCTTGATAGATCTTATTATTTAGATCCCGCACAGAGAAGATTTTACCCTGAATATTTTGCTACAAACTTTATTGGTTTTAGAAACGCCATGTCATACATGGGTGAAGACAGAAATCAAACCAAGCCTAAAAGATAATTTTTCCTTATTTCACATTAACATATTCTTTATATTTAAGTTATGCTTGTAATTGATAGGTTATATGAAGAATTAAAATCGTCTAACTTTTTGGTTGATATAGATTCAAGAAAAATTAGAAAAGGTTCTATTTTTTTTGGAATAAAAGGGAATAATTTTAATGGAAATGAATTTATTAGAGATGCACTTAAAAATGGATCACGTTTAGCTATTACTGATGATGAGAATCAAAACTTTAGTGATAATCACAATGTAATTAAAGTTTCAAATTCCCTCACTACTCTTCAAGAACTCTCAAAATTTCACAGAAAAAAATGCAATGCTAAAGTTATCGGTATTACTGGTAGCAATGGCAAAACCACAACGAAAGAGCTTATTTATTCAGTAATAAGCTCAAATTTCAAGACAATTTGCACACCCGGCAATTTTAACAATCACATTGGCTTACCGTTAAGCCTTTTTGAAATAAGACATGATACTGAGTTTGCTATTATTGAAATGGGGGCAAATAACTTTGGAGAAATTGCATTTCTAACCTCGCTTTGCGAACCTGACTACGGATATATTACAAATTTTGGAAAAGCCCACCTTGAGGGTTTTATTGACATAGATGGAGTGATAAAAGCTAAGACTGAGCTATATGAATGGATCATTAAAAATGATAAAACTTTGCTGATCAATGGAGAGGATAAAAATCAAAAAAAATTTGACAATCATAAACACATAATATTTGGACACAGTGAGAATTTTCACTTTTGTTTTAGAGAAAACAATAATGATTTTGTAAATGTTGGATTAGGCGATTACCTTTTTGAAACCAAACTTTACGGAACATATAACTATTCAAACGTTTGTGCAGCAATAGCATTGGGACTTGAATTTGGTATAGATAAAAATCAAATCAATCAATCATTAAAAAGCTATCAACCAAAAAACAACAGATCTGAAATCATAAAAATTGGTGGTAAAACAATTGTTCTTGATGCGTACAATGCCAACCCATCTAGTGTGGAAGAAGCAATTAAATCATTCTCAATCTTAGAAGGTGATAAAGCAATTATTCTTGGTGATATGTATGAACTTGGGGAGGAATCATCAATTGAACATAAAAAAATTATAAAATTATGTGAAGATAATATTGACTCTAAATGTATTTTTATTGGTGAAGAATTTTACAATTTTTCAAATAATGAACAAAACTCAAACTTTTTTAAAAATAAATCTGATTTTTTCAATTCCAACATGGAAATTGATGAGAAAAATATTCTCATTAAAGGATCTCGTGGAATGAAAATGGAAGAAATCTTAAAATACATACAATAATGATAAAAAATCTATCTTTTCTAACACTAATACTTCTTTTGGTTTCATGCGATTATAATCTAATTAATAAATGGGAAAATTATGATGAAAGTGATGAAATAAAAACTAATGCTACGCTTGAAAATAAAAGACTTCAATTTAAAAGAATTCAGTCCATTTCAAATGATAAAAATCAACTAATTAATGGTTTTGAGAGAGAAATATTCAATTTTTTAGAAACTGAATATGATTTGATCAAAGAATTGGTATATGAAAAGTCCATTCCTGAAATTCAACAAAGTGTGATTGATGGGAAATTAACCTACTATAAATTGTCACTTTTTTACTTAACAAGAATTTATCTTATTGAATTTGATCAAAAAAGTTATTTAAACTCCATTATATCTATAAATAAGAATGTACTAAGGGAGGCAAAAACTAAAGACAAAATTAAAAACAACAACATCTATTCTCTTCACGGAATCCCAATTCTATTAAAGGATAACATAGGCTTTAAAGGACTTCCGACCACAGCCGGCGCACATAGTTTAAAAAATAATTTTACAGATGATGCATCAATTGTAAAACAACTCAAAGACAGCGGTGCCTTAATTCTTGGCAAAACCAATTTAAGTGAATGGGCCAATTATTTTTGTTACGGATGTCCAAATGGCTACAGTGCAATGGGTGGGCAGACCTTACACCCATATGGAAGAAAAATTTTAGATACGGGAGGCTCAAGCTCTGGCAGTGGTGTATCAACAACTTCAAACTTAGCTGCAGCTTCATTGGGATCAGAAACATCTGGATCTATCTTATCACCATCATCGGCAAACTCACTAGTTGGAATGAAACCCACAATTGGAAATGTTAGTCGTGCTGGAATTGTGCCTATATCATCAACACTCGACACAGCCGGTCCAATGACCAAGTTCGTTATTGATAACATATTGATATACAATGCGATTAATGACTTTGATCCGTTGGATGATTACTCTGTTGAAAATTATGATATTAGATTAGAAGAAGTTGTAAACAGTAAATTAGAAGAATACACAATTGGCTATTACAAAAGCTTTTACGAAAGAGACTCTCTTTATAAAAATGCAATTGATTTTCTCATTGAAAGTGGGGTTGAGTTACAAGTTATTGATGCTCCACAAATTAGACTTGAAGGTTTCGCAAAAATATTGGATGAAGACATGAGATATGATTTAAGAAGCTATCTATTTTTTTATGGAAGTAAGAATCTTAAAGTTGAAGATATTTCATCAATTATAAAACACAATGAAATGGATTCGACCGAGAGAGCTCCCTACGGCCAAGGAATTTTCAAAAAAATAATACAAGACACTATGTCAATTAATGATTTTGAAGATTTAAAATTTGAGCTCATAACCAAAGGAAATGAGTTCTTTGATATTCCAATGGATAAATACAACTTAGACGCAGTACTTTCAATAAACAATTATCATGCTGGGTATGCTGCGATGGCTCACAATCCATGCTTGACAGTTCCAATGAAGCTTAGGAAAAATAATGAGCCAGGTGGCTTAACAATTATTTCTAAGTCATTTCAAGAACAAAAACTATATGAAATAGGCTACTTTTTTGAAAAAAATTATATTGGTAGGATTCCACCCAAAAACTAAACTATTTAATCAAAGTAACCTCCAGTTCAACATCATCTAGTATAAGGCGATCACCTAGGTTTTCAAAGAAAGATCCAGATCTGTATTGAACATCGTATTTAGATCTATCGAAAACAAGTAATGCTTTATATGAACCACTATCCATAAGAGTCATTTCAAATGTAATCGGATTTGTGATGCCTTTAATAGTTAGGTTTGCTTCAACTAAATACTTATTATCAATCATTTCTGACTTTTCTAAAATCTCTAGTTCTGCATTGTTAAACTTATCTACACTAAAAAAATCATCATCTTTTAAATGATTTTCTAACCTGTTTTTTCCACCTCCAGAAATATCATCAACTGAGATGGAAGTCATATCAACAATAAAATTTCCTGTGGAAATTACATCTCCATCAAAGGTTATATCTGCTTTGGTAAAATTTATGTGACCCCAATGCGAAGCATTAGTGATCTTTTTACCAGTCCACTTGACCTTGCTTTTTTCAAGGTCAAAGGTTGTTTGTGAGAACGCAAATAGGGAAATAAATAAAAATATGGTGTATATAAAATTAATTTTCATAATTATACTTAAACTAAAATTATGCCAAATTATTTTTTAGATATAAAGTCCAAAGTTAATGCTACCATGGATCTAATTCCTGTTTGCATAGCGGAATCATCAACATAGAAATCAGGGCTGTGATGCAAAACTGTTCGTGGATCAACTCCCTCCTTTGAACCACCGATAAAGAAATACAATCCAGGTATTTCTTGCTGAAAAAAGGAAAAATCTTCTGCCCCTGTTCGGGCATTTAAAAATATTACATTCTCTGGCTTATTCACTCTTCTCAAAGTTGGGAGCATATTTTCATAAAGTTCAGGTTGATTAAAAGTAATGGGGTAACTTGTTCCATATGTAATTTTAGCTTCAACATTGTTTGCTTCGGCTAAATTTAATACGACTTGTTCAAACCTCTTTAATAAGGTTTTTCTCATGGATGGTCTAAGGGTTCTGATTGTCCCAAGCATATATAAATCCTCTGGAATTATATTGCTTCTGACTCCACCGTGAATCGCACCAACTGTAATTACAGCTGCTGCTTCTGTCAATTCTAAATTTCTACTTACTATCGTTTGAAGTGAGTTAATCATTTGAGCAGCAGTAACAATAGGGTCAATTCCATCCCAAGGTCTAGATCCATGTGTTTGTTTACCCTTCAAATCAATTCTAAACTCGTCAACAGCAGCCATTATGCCTTTAGGTCTAACCGCAACGTTTCCTACATTAAAACCAGACCCAACATGAAGACCAAAAATTGCATCTACGTCTGGATTTTTTAAAACACCTTCTTTAACCATCAACTCTGCTCCACCCTCCTCACCTACTGGAGCACCTTCCTCAGCTGGCTGGAAAATAAATTTAACCTGACCAGGGATTTGATCCTTCAGTTTATAAAGAATCTTTGCAGTGGCTAATAGAATAGCGGTATGCATGTCATGGCCGCATGCATGCATGACAGGCACTTCTTCGCCGTTGTAGACCCCAGTCATTTTGGAAGCCCAAGGAATATCAACTCTTTCTTTGATTGGCAATCCATCGATATCTGCCCTCAATCCTACCACAGGACCTTCTTTTCCTTCATTAAGGATTGCCACAACTCCTGTTTTAGCAATTCCAGTATCGGGTTTGTAACCAATTTTTATCAATTCATTTTTAATTCTTTCAGCAGTCTTAAATTCTCTGTTACTGAGTTCTGCATTTTGATGGAACCAATGCCTGAGTTCAATAATCTCATCAATATTTTCTTCAATTAATTTTTCAACAGTGCTGTCAAAATTTTGTCCATAAACTGTAGATGATACAGCTAAAAGAATTATTATAACAATATTTTTTTTCATAACTATAAATTTATTTTCCAATCACAGTGAGCATTAATCTTCTGCTGCTTGCTGAATTTCTATGCTCACAAAGATAAATCCCTTGCCAAGTACCAAAATTAGGTTTTCCACTTGAAACTGGAAAAGAAATTGATGATCCAATAATACTACTTTTTATGTGAGAAGTCATATCATCGGCTCCCTCAAAAATATGAGTAAAATAATTTTCATTCTCGGACACCATGTGGTTGAAATGCGTTTCAAAGTCATCTCTAACGGAGGGATCAGCGTTCTCATTAATTGTTAAACTGGCAGAAGTGTGTTTAATAAATAAATGTGCTATACCACTCACTTTTGGTATATGTTTAATAATTTTACTAGTAATTAAATGAAATCCACGACTGTAAGGACTCAGTATTATTTCTTTTTGAAAAACCATTTCTATAAATTTAAATAATTTAGTAATCAATGATTGATAATCTAAAAAAATCTTGGTCTGTCGGATACAAAATGAAGATTGATTCCAATGTTGATGATCTCTGGAACGTCATAACAAAACCAGGTCATCTTGAAATGGTACATCCCTTTTGTAAAGAGAATTACCCAATTTTATGGGACAAAGAAAACTCGAAAGATGTATTAGTTTACACCAACGGAGTAAAATTACTAAGGGAGTTCAAATCATGGAACGAAAAGAAGGGTTACTCGTTAGAAATTGGTACAAAAAATGGAAGAAAATCACTTGTTGAGTGGGAAATCTCTGCAGAAAATCAAAAAACATATTTGTCGATAAGAGTTTATACTTTTTTTATGAGGGATAGAAATTTAATTCTTTCGTTTTTACCACATTTTATTTTTATATATCCAAATCTGAGGAGATACTTGAAAAGCGTAATTGGGGGGATCAATTACTACCTACAAAACAAAAAAAGAGTTCCAAGAAATTATTTTGGGAGTCATCGTTGGTTCTCTTAATTAAAAAAAAACTATTTAATAACACTTTGTCATTCATTTGGTATTAAATTTGCCCTTTTAAAAATAGATGAAAAGAACAATTATTTCTGTAGTCGCAGGTCTAATTTTATTAATTGTTACATACTTTCTTTCCAATTTGATTATGAATTCTGGAGATGAAATAGTTGCTAAGGCAGTAACTGCTGAGGAAAATGTAAAAGTAACAAATGTCAAAAATTCAACTAACGACGCTACATTGAGTTTAAATTCAATTGTTCAATCTGAAAACAAATTGCAACTAATTTCAGAAGTAACTGGAATCATAGATTTTACAAATATTCGATTCAAAAAAGGTCAAAAGTTCAAGAAAGGTCAGACTATTATAAAAATTAATTCTGACGAAGCAGAGGCTTTTTTAAGGCAAAGCAGAAGTCAATTTCAAAATCAAATAGCATCTGTTTTGGCTGATATTAAGATTGATTATCCCGAAAGCTATAAAAAATGGGAGGATTATTTTCTAAATTATGATATTGAAAGAAACATATTAGAGTTGCCTGAGCAAAGCTCAAATAATGAGACCTTCTTTCTAACCGGAAGAGGAATAATTTCAAGTTATTATGGTGTGAAATCGGCTGAAGAGAGATTGAATAAATATAGTATCACTGCACCATTTGATGGTATCGTATCCAACTCTTTTGTTGAAAATGGAACTATGGCTAGAGCAGGCTTGGTACTTGGCGAATTCATAAATAGTGATTCGTTTGAAATTGAAGTCAATATCCCTACTGAATACAAACCCTACATTATCATAGACAAGGAAGTTAATATCAAACTGTCTGATGAAAGTATTGTAGTTGGAAAAATTAATAGAATAAATAATAATGTAAACAGAGAAACACAAACTGTTAGTGTTTTTGTAAAAAGTAATTCCAAAAAACTAAGTGACGGAATGTATGTTGATTTGAATTTATCTCTAAAATCAATTGAAAATTCTTTTAAGATTTCTATATCAATGATCAAAAATGATTCAATTGTTCACACAGTAGAATCGATGGCTGTCAAAAATAAAATAGTTAATCCTGAGTTTTTCGGAGATAACTATGCTATTGTCACTGGTCTTGATGATGGAGACCTGGTGATTAAAACACAAATCCCCGAGATATTCGAGGGCATGAAAGTCAAAATCATTGATTAGTAGTGAGAAGATTAATTACCTATTTTGTAAATTATCCGAAAGCAATAAATATTCTTGTTCTATTTTTTATTGTCTTCGGAACTGCAGGTACATTAGCTTTAAAATCATCTTTTTACCCATTAATTGACCCAAAATTTATTGAAATAAGCGCTGTACTACCTGGTGCCTCACCAGAGGAAGTTGAGGAAGGTATTGTAATGAAGATTGAAGAAAATCTTAAAGGAATTGAAGGGGTTGACAGATATTATTCCACATCTAGAGAAAACCTTGGTTATATACTGGTTGAAACTCTTGAGGACTCCGATGTTGATAATGTTTTGATTGATGTAAAGAATGCAGTAGATAAAGTTCCTTCTTTTCCATTGGAACTTGAGCCAATTGTTGTAAAAAAAATGGAGCAACAAGAACCCACCTTTATTTTTTCACTAACAGCGGAAAATATTGATTTGAGTTCATTAAAAAATATTTCAAAAAAAATTGAGGTTGATCTAAGAAATCTTGAAGGTATATCTCAAATTTCCACATCTGGGTTTTCAGATAATGAAATTGAAATTTCTGTAAATGATAAACTACTTTCAAAATACAACCTAACTTTTTATGAAATCCTCGATGCAGTTCAAAAAAGTAACGTAATTGTAAGTGGTGGAACCATAAAAACTAACGAAGAAAAATTTTTAATAAGATCTAACAACAAAAATTATTACTCTAACCAACTTAATGAAATTGTTGTAAAATCATTCCCATCAGGGAATAATTTAAAACTTGGGGATGTTGCGAATGTTTATGAAAAGTTTTCTGATGATGAACCACAGTTAAAATTTATCGATAACAAGTCCTCAGTGATTATGACTGTACTGAGTACCAAAAACGAAGACCTTTTAGAGTCGGCTGACAAAATCAGACTTTATATTGAAGACTTCAACAAGAAAAACGAAAACATTCAACTCATCAGGCTAAAAGATTACTCTGAGGTTTTGAGACAAAGAACCAATCTTCTGCTTGAGAATGGTGGTTTAGGTATTCTTTTAGTACTGGGATTGTTGTCACTATTTTTGAATACAAGATTGGCTTTTTGGGTAGCATTTGGTTTACCCATTTCTTTTCTTGGAATGCTGATATTTGCAGGAAACTTCAATATCACTATCAATATCATGTCTCTATTCGGGATGATTGTTGTTATCGGGATTTTGGTTGATGATGCTATTGTAATCGCTGAAAATATTTACAAACACTATGAAAGTGGAAAGTCAGCTGCAGATTCTGCGGTCGATGGTACACTTGAGGTGTTACCAGCCATCGTTTCTGCCATTATTACAACAATAATTTCCTTTGCAACATTATTATTGCTGGCAGGTGATGTTGGTAATTTCTTTGGAGAAGTTGCCATGATTGTAATAATCACACTAATTGTATCGCTGATAGAGGCACTGATCATATTGCCTTCACACTTAGCTCATTCAGATGCACTAAAAAGAAAAAAGGAAGATAAAAATGGAATTCTATTTACATTTTTTTCTACCATGAAAAAACTGAACCAAAGGGGCTACAGAGCCATGGATTGGTTAAGAGATAAAATATATACTCCAATGTTGAGATTTGGATTAGAGTATCGATTTCTCAGTCTTAGTGGTTTTATTGCTGCACTCATGCTAACTGTGAGTTCGGTTTTTGGGGGTATAATTCCAATGACTTTTTTTCCGACAATTGCTAGTGATTTTGTAACGGTTGATTTAAAAATGCCCATGGGCACAAGCACAAAAGTCACAGATTCCATTATTAATGTCATTGAAAAAAATGCAATCATAGCTGGAAATGAACTTCAAGAAAAATACATGAAGGATGATAAGAGAAAACTCATTCAAAATATTCAAAAAAATATTGGAAATTATGCTGATAATCTAGAGATGGTCGCTGGTGTTGGAAACATAGAAGGAACTAGTGTTGCATCATTGGAAATATATATGCTGGACAGCGAGGAGAGAACGCAAGATATTAAGTCATCGATGCTTGCTTCTTTAATCAGAGAGAAAACTGGAAAAATACCTGGAGCGGAAAAGTTCATAATTAACGATGGTGCCAATTTTGGAGGCAGTCCTGTTGCAATTTCTCTTTTGAGCAATAATAAATCCGATCTAAAAAATGCTAAAGATGACTTGATTGAAAAATTAAAGTCTAACCCTATTTTAGTTGATATAGCTCACAATGATCCACAAGGTTTTAAGGAAATTGACATTCAGTTGAAGGAAAACGCATATTCTCTTGGTCTAAATTTTCAAATGGTCATGAATCAAGTTAGGTCTGCATTCTTTGGACTTGAAGCTCAAAGAATACAAAGAGGAAATGAAGATATAAAACTTTGGATACGATATGATGAATCAAGCAGGTCGGAAATTAAAAATCTTGACAACATGAAAATCATAACACCCAGCGGAAGAAAAGTTTTCTTAAAGGAAATTGCAAATTTTTCAATAAAGCGTGGTGATGTAGCAATAAACCATTTAAATGGGGAGAGAGAAATTAAGATAACAGCAAATTTAATTGATCCCAATCAAAGTGCCTCAGATGCAGTGTTTGGTATTCAACAAAATATAATACCAATAATTGAAGAAAAATATCCAACGATAGAGACTTCTTTTGAAGGCCAATACAGGGAAGCCAACAAAACAATAGAATCATCCAAGGTTGTTTTTCCTCTGGCACTTTTTTTAATTTTCTGTGTTATCGGTTTCACGTTTAGGACATATAGTCAACCATTTTTACTTTTGTTATTAATACCATTTAGCTTAACAACAGTTGCATGGGGTCATTTGGTTCATGGATTTCCAGTTAATGTTATCTCACTTTTAGGTGTAATTGCATTGGTTGGAATTCTTGTAAATGATGGGCTAGTTTTGATATCTAAATTTAATTCAAACTTGAGAGCTGGTAAAAGTTATGATGAATCATTGTTTGGAGCAGGTAAAGAAAGGTTTAGAGCAATCTTCTTAACATCAATAACTACAATGGCTGGGTTAGCGCCTATAATTTTTGAAAAAAGCTTTCAAGCGCAATTGTTAAAACCTATGGCAATATCCATTGCATATGGTATAGGCTATGCTACTTTCCTTACACTAATATTACTTCCAATACTACTTTCACTAACCAATACATTCAAGTTAAATTTTGTGTGGTTGAGGAGTGGTAAAAAACTTGATAAAAGAGAAGTTGAGGCTCCAGTCATAGAACTTAAAAGAGAAAAGAAATGAGAAAATTAACCTATATATTATTGATTTATTTCAATATCAGTTATGCTCAAGATATTCTTACAACAGATATGGCTGTTAAACTGACTCTTGAAAATAATCTTGACATTAAGGTAAGTGAGAATATCTTGGAAATCTCAAAAAATAACTCTTCAATTTTAAATAGTGATTATTTACCTACTATCAGTGCAACATCAGGAATAACCAGAAGTCAAGGAGATGTTGAAGTTAAAACGAACCAAGGTATTTCAGCTAAAATAGATGATACCTACAACGATGAAAATTTTGGTAGTGTGAATATTGTGTATAACCTTATTGATGGCAGAGGAAGAAGATACAACTATAAAAAATCAAAAGAACTTTTTAATAGAACCGAACTGGAAGTAAAAGAAATTATTGAAAATACACTACTACAACTCTTTACGGTATACTTTGATTTTGCCAGATTAACAAAAGAAGAGAAAATATTAAAAAACACATTAGATATTTCTGTAGAAAGATTGGACAGAGTCAAAACAAAATACAAATTTGGGCAGTCCACATCGCTTGAGGTTTCAAGTGCTGAGGTTGATAAAAATACAGATAGTTTAAACTATTTGAATATCATAAAGGTCCTTTCCAATACCAAAAGAGATCTCAACTTGATCATGAATGTTGATTTAGAGACAGACTTCAAGGTAGTTGAGGATATTGATTTTATAAACGAAATAGAGGCTGAAAAGTTCTTTAATCTGGGT
>CESP01288525.1_pt1 | contig 11431 bp, 4 predicted proteins | sample 531211 | NCBI WGS metagenome assembly CESP01 (sample SAMEA2622074, study PRJEB7988) | marine metagenome | biome: marine biome (ENVO:00000447); feature: surface water layer (ENVO:00002042); material: "saline water (ENVO:00002010), including plankton (ENVO:xxxxxxxx)" | depth 5 m | reverse complement strand
GGTGGGATAAAAGACGGTAACTGGGTGTTTGACTTTACTAAACAATAATACAATGAAGAATATATTTAAACTTTTTGCTATAACGTTACTATTTGTACAATCATCTATAGTATACGGTCAGATTAACTTTACAAACGGTGGTGGTGATAAACTTTTCTCTAACCCATTAAACTGGTCTACAGGAAATGTTCCTACTGCAGCTGATAAAATTAAGCTAGATACTAATGGAGACACAATTATTGTTGATGGTGTGTATAATGTTAAACAAGTTCTTGCAACTAGAGTAAAAGGTGCAATTATTGGTAATGGTGGAAGTGATACACTCTATATAAACGGAAATGGAGGAACAAATGCAGTGATTCAGGCAAATGGAACTGATGCTAGGGTCGCAATTCATCTTCCTGTCGTTATAGAGACTACAGTTGGAACTGCCACAAAATCATTTCAACTTAATGGTGCTGGATCTCATATAAAATTTTTCGATGCTTTGATAAATAATTCAATGCATCTAACAATTGCGAATCCCCAAAATAGAGCCAATACACAATTTCTTTTTGATGGTAAGATTACATCAAAGAAATGGATAAATGTTAATTCAAATGTCAAAGCTACCTTCGGAGAAAATTCGGATTTTACTGAACACAACAGTGCTCTCAGGCTGATAGGTAAAGGTAATGCTGAGTTAACTGTACAAACAGCTAAAAATAAGTTCAAAACTGCAGGAACAAAAATTATTGCAAATGGAGGTGGTACATTAATTGTTGATTCAGAAGATGTGCTGGGTGCAACAATTCAAGTTGATGCTAATAAAATATTAAACCTAACCGTTAATAAAAACCAGTCAAATGCTGGTGTAATAACTTTAGCTGACAGTACGACTAGTGCTTCGACTATTAATTTAAGTATTGATAGTGCTGTTACCAGCCTTAATTTTGCAGATAATTCAGCATCAAGTTGGGGAAATGGAAAAATTGTTGTTACCAATTTTCGTGACAATGTAATTGGTTTTGGTTCTAACGAAAATGGTATAACTTCCGACCAATTATCACAGATTGATATAGGAATAGAAGAGACATTATTTTCTTACTCAGATGGAACATTATCAACAACAAAAGAAGTAAAGTATGATCTTATGATAACTGGTGTTATGGATCCAGATGGTGGACCAGCTGGTAATGGTGATACTACTAACTACCTAGCTAGAGCTATAGAATTTTATGCTGTTGCAGATATACCAGATTTAAGTAAGTATGGAATTGGATGCGCCAATAACGGTGGTGGAACTGATGGTGTTGAGTATACCTTCCCTCAAGCTGCTGTTTCAAAAGGTACATTTATCCTTGTTGGTAGAGATTCTACTATGTTTAGAACATATTATGGTGTTGACTATGATTACAACGGTGGAGGGCAAGCATTGGGTTACAATGGTGATGATGCCATTGAATTATTTTATGATGGAGTCGCTATTGACGTTTATGGAGACATTGATGTTGATGGAACTAATCAATCATGGGATTATGCAGATGGATGGGCATACAGAAAAGATGATGCCTCACCAACCACATCATTTGATGCGAGTGGATGGAATATTAGTGGTAAAAATGTTAGTGACGACGTTGGTAAAAATGAATTATCTGACAAACCATTCCCTATAAAATCGTATTTACCTTACAAGCAAGATCTTATGATACTAGGTATAGTTGACCCTGACGGGCATACTGATCCTGATACAGTAGCAAATGCACCTAAAACTGATTACAGGGCTAGAGCTGTTGAGTTTTACGTAATCAATGACATTCCTGACTTAAGTAAATATGGTTTTGGTGTTGCTAATAATGGTGGTGGAACTGATGGTGTTGAGTATACCTTCCCTGCTGATTCTGCAACTGCTGGAAGTTTTATTTTGGTGGGAAGAGATAGTGCAATGTCAAAAGTATATTATGGTAAGGACCTTGACTACGTTGGCAATTCAAACGCATTAGGATACAATGGTGATGATGCTATTGAGTTATTCTATGGTGGATTTGCTATTGATATTTATGGAGATGTTGATGTTGATGGAACTGGTAAATCATGGGATTATGTAGATGGTTGGGTTCATAGAAAGAATAGCAAAACGCTATCAACAACTTTCAATAATAATGATTGGGAAAATAGTGGTACTAATGCTACTGATGATTATTATACTAATAAACTAAATCCAAATCCTTATCCTTTAGAAACATACTCAGGTGAAGCTACACCAACATCTGTACTTTTAGAGTCTGGTTCAGGGTACGCAAATGAAGGAGACAGCATATTCCAAGTTTCTGTTGCAATAATTGATCCAAGCAGTGATTCTGCTACAGTCGTTCATTTTGTTTACACAGGAACTGACAGCACGGATATTGGTAATTTCATAAGTGACACAATTACTTTCCCAGCTGGTTCCTCAGAGTCAGTCATTGTAAACATTCCAATTACTGATGATACGGAAGCTGAAGGTGAAGAATCTTTCACTTTTGCATTACAAAATTTAAGTGGAGGATTTAAGCCAACACTTGGTTCTCCAAGTACTTTCACATTGACTTTAAAGGATAATGACATTGGTGACTTCAGCTTTATTTACAACGAAGTACATATTGATCCTGCAAGTAGTATTGACGGTGATGCTAATGGTGATGGAACTAGAGATCCTAAAGAAGATGAATTTATAGAACTAGTAAACACTGGTTCAACAGCATTTGATCTTAGTGGCTATTACATGACAGATATTGTTGAACCTAATCTTGCACCAAGACACATATTTCCTACTGGAACAGTTGTTGATGCTGGTCAGGCAATTGTTGTATTTGGTGGAGGAATACCTACCTCTCCAACTAACTTTGGAGGATCGGTTGTTCAAACTGCATCGGAAAATAATGATGGTGTAGGCCTTGACAATGATGGAAACACCATTTACATCAAAAATTCTGATGGATTAACAGTTTTAAGTTTATCCTATGACGCTACAGCTGGTAGTGCAAATCAATCGATAACACTAAGTCCAGATTTAACTGGAGACCCTATTTCACATTCTGGTGCAGCCGCTGCTAATGGTGCATTATTCTCACCTGGAATGAAACTTGATAGTACGATTTTTTATCAACATACTAGTACCAAAGTTCAATTTCAAGTTATGGAATTAGCTTACAAAGAAGATAACACTGACACTCTAGCAGTTGGAGTTACCATTAATGGAGCAAGCTCAGCAAATGCTACTGAAGTAACAATAAGTCTAGCTAGTGGAGGAACTGGAACATCAGATGATATAAATTTACTTACTCCAACACTATCATTCGATTCTGGAAGTATTGAAACAAAGTATGTTTTAATAACTACTGTTAATGATGATTTATTAGAAGGTAACGAATCTTTTATATTTGAGATTTCATCAGTATCAGGTGGAGATAGCGCGACTATCGCATCTCCAAGCAAGTTTGCTCTTACAATTGCTGATGATGATATCGAAAATCCTCTCATCCTTAATGAAGTGTTAACAGATCCTCCGAAAGATGTTGATACTACTCCTGATGTAGTAGAAGGAGATGCCAATGGTGATGGATCACGACATCCTTTTGACGATGAGTTTGTAGAATTAGTTAATACTAGTACTTCTCAGTTAGATATTTCAGGATATACTATATATGACAATGCTGGTTTAAAGCATACTTTCCCTGAAAATACTGTTTTAGAATCAGGCCAAGCGGTTGTTGTTTTTGGTGGCGGAAGTCCTACTGGTGAATTTGGTGGAGCTGTTGTCCAAACAGCATCTGCTGGTAGTCTAACATTAAATAACGGTGGTGATAAAGTCACAGTTAATGATAATAACGGCAATACAATAATTGAATTCGAATATGGTGGAGCAACTCCTTTTGATGGAGGTTCCCAACAATCATTGACAAGGGATCCAGATATAACTGGAGGCTTTGTATTGCACACGACAACTACTGCTGGTGGAGTATATTCACCTGGTACACAAATGGATGGCTCGACATTTGATGTTGGGTTTAGTGAGACAACAAGCGTACAATTTGCAGTAAGTGAATTCACCCTTGCTAATGAAGATGGCTCTTATAATACTGGTAATTATGAGATTGAGGTTCAAATCACAAACTCTAGTCCTAACGTTGCAACTCAGGTTGAGGTAATATTCACTGCGAGTGATTTAGGCAGCGCAGCAGATATAAGTGATTATGCTGGAGAAGTTCTTACTTTCAGCTCAGGTAGTTCAGATTCTCAGATATCAGCATTAACTATATCAAGCTCGAGTATTGAGCTTGGTACGAAGTATGACTTCGCCCTTCAGAATGTAATTGGTGGAAATGCAGCAACAATTGGAGAAAATTCAACATTTACCCTTATTATTGGGGATCCTGGATCAGTTCCTTTAAGTGTTGAAAATGAAAAATCAGGAATTAATATCTCCCCTAATCCAACCTCTGACTTTATCAATGTAAAAATTGATAAGAATAAAGTATTGGATAGATATTTTGTTACTGACATGTCTGGAGCACAACTTCAAACCAAAGCAGTTGGAAAAGTAGTAGATCATTTAAGAATTGACGCTAGAAATTTCGATAATGGTTTATATATCTTAGGTCTTAACTTTGAGGGTGAGTCAGTTAAATTGAAATTTATCAAGAGATAATAAATTTCATATTTAAAATTAAAAAAGGATCTTTTTAAGATCCTTTTTTTATTATTCTAATTATAGGTTTATTCTTAGGTGATACTGCATGAAAAAAATAAATACCGTCAGGTTTGTTTGAGAAGTTAATAGTGTGAGTTTTTTTTGTAACCTTATGACTGCTTATAACATTTCCGTTTAATGATAGAATCAGGAACTCACTAAAATCAAGATTATCAAACGTTATATATAATAAATTATTAACTGGGTTTGGTGACAATTTAATTTCATTTTTTTTATGCTCTAAAGATAAAGGAGGTGATTCTATAACGTTAATTATAAGCTGTAGATTAGATTTTAATATGCCATCTGAAACTTGAACAACTAGTAGAAAAAAATTTTTATTGTCATAATCAATTAGGGTTCCCTCTTCTACTGTTATATTTCCTTCCTGATCGATTGAAAAAATATTTTGATCATTTCCAGATAATATACTAAAGGATAACGTATCATTTTCAGGGTCTTCTGCAATAATTTTTCCAATTATTATACCATCGTCAGAAAACTCGTTCACTTGAAACATTGTATCACTTACAAGAGGTGGTGAATTTACTGGATCAACAACGTCATTACTAAATATAATTTTAACAGATACTGGTAGATGATCTGAAGCGTAATGCAACGCATCTGCTAAGTCTTGGGACACACTTAGGTTTGGCATTTCATTAATGGCCATGTTGTAGTGATTTCCATCGTTTCCAAGAACATTATAACTATCCTTAATTACAAAAGTCTTTTTACTCATCACAAGGGAATCAGAAAATAAGATATAATCAAACCTGTCATCTAGCCCCCCACTTGCTCCTCCTCCAAACTGAGATGTTCTCGGTGACTGTGTATGTATTGCAGAAAACTCTTCATTATTGTATTTTCCATCAACGGTAATAAGGTCATTAAAATTACCATACCCTGTTGAAGTTTCCTCAAAAAATTTCCTGTATGCTGGCTCATCTGTAGTGTATATATTAAAGTCACCTGCAGCAATATAAAAATGAGCGTTATTCATCTGTTTTGTGTAATCCATTAAAGATATTACCTGAGCCTCTCTTCTGATTTCGTTTGTAGAACCTGGACTTGCTTTTAGGTGCATATTAAAAATATAGAAGAGCTTATCTGTTTCAAAATGTTTAAGTCTGTAAACCATTATGTCTCTAGGCTCACCAATAACCTTAGAAGTTGAAATGATTTCAAATTTATCTTTATTAAAAAAAAGTGCTTGATCTATGTCATGATCATCGTAGAATTTTGCGGATAAAAATTTATCCTGCCCTCCATGATTAAGGATATTATTTAAAAAATTACTTACTCCTGAACTGTTTGACAGCTCCTGGGTAATATAAATATCAGCTGCTAGTTCATCTACTACCTTTTTATAATAAATATTTCTATCTGTGTCTCCATCAAATCTCAGAAGATTATAAGTGACAATCTTTACTGTATCTTGACAGTATGATGAATATACTACTGAAAAAAAAAGTATTATCAGATTAAATAAAACCTTTAAATTCTTACTTATTGTTGATAACAAACTTCCTTCTTTTAGGATTTAAAATCCCAAAGTTATCAAAAAAGATAATATATAAACCATCCTCAAGAAGAGAAGTATTAATTGAAAATTTTGAATTTATAAGAACAGAGCTTTCATAATTAAAGATTTGCTTGCCACTTATGTCAAAAATTGAAAATTCAGGTTTTTCAATAAAATCACCTTTGACAAATAACTTTTTGGATCCCACTGAGGGAAAAATATTAATATCCAAATCTTTTTCAATACTTAAGGGTTGGTTTGGTGTATTTTTAATTTCTGGAAAAAGAAGTTCTCTTATCTCAGACTTATTATAGAAGACAAAACTGTCGTGACCAACTCCGTTTAATGTATGAAGCTTATGATTATCACCTAGATCTCCAAAAAAATACTTCAAATAATTATTATAAATAATTGCTCTCTCAAGTCTGTGGTCACCCTGAAACATTGCTTGACAAGTTTTATCTAGTGAAGATGAGTTTGGATTATTATCTCTTCTACCAACTCCATAAGCTATACTTCTCCTCTTGTATCTATTTATTAATGTATCTACGTGAAAATATTTTATGTACTCGTTCATCTCCTGTAATCCATACTTATAGTTATTATATGTTCCACAATTTGTATTAGATGGTTTTTCAAATTCATCCAATGATTCCTCTACCCTTCTCTCATCATTAAAATATAGGTAGGATGACGGAGATGCTACCAAATATTTAAACTCAATATTAAATTCATCTTCCAAATCTTCTTGAATTCTATTAGATGCCGCATATCTATTAATGAACTGACCACCTCCAGAAAATCCGGTAAGTATAATCTGGGTTAGATTAGGAAATTTTTCACTGTAAATAATATGAGTAATGATATTATCCATAACCTCAAAAGAACTGAACGACTCCTCTCTAGGATAAGCTCCTGAGGAACTTGATAGAGAACCATCCATCCACGAAGTACCTGACCAGTAGAGGTGATAATTATCTAAATTATTATTAATAAGCTCTTGAATTCCAATAAAATGAGGAGCCATAATAAGGGTCTCCAAATATGTATTTTCCGTATTTGCAGCCTGGATAATTGCATTCTGTCTTTGCTCAGCTGTTCTATTATTACCATGAAGTACTATAACTAATCTTTTAATGTTATTATTTGTAAAATTTATATTAGATGGTGAAAAGTAGGTGATTTTATACTCGCTCTCATCTAAATACAAAAATTTATTTGAGACAGGTTCTTGAGAAAAACCATTGAAAAAAAATAATGAGAAAATTAATAAATTGAAGAACCTCATTTATTAATTCTTGTTGGCTCAAAGAATCCAGGAATTGGAGAGGGAGTATTTGGATTGGCATCAATCTCAGACTGTGGATATAGAAATCTCTCTGGTAATTTATCTCCTGAATTAGGCAATAATTTAATTCCATGTAATTCTTTTCTAGTCCTTCTCACATCGTTAAAACCTTCTATTTGTCCATAGAAAGTAATGTATCTTTCCTCCAAAATCTCTCTAAGTAAGGCATCTTCTTTTGTAAGATTATCTATATTTTCAATTCCTCCACTTTCAAAATCTGATTGAATGTACGGGTTGTACTTCATTGATAAAGTATCGTATCCATTATTTAGATATCCCCCACCCGACATATAACCTCGGAATTCGTTTAAATGACTTAATCCAGTATAAAAATTTATTGATCTAACTCCCGATTCAGCAAGGGTTAGAAGATTCTCAGAGTAGGTTACTAATGGGAAACTATTTGATCTTGTGAAATAGCCTGAAATGTAATTTGGTATACCAGCACCTGAGAAATAAAAATTGTATCTAGCAGTTTCATCAGTTTTAATATTTCCTCTATACGTTTGACTATTAGAGTCAATTATCTCAACTATTTTAGAGTTTTCTGAGGTTAGTTCTGATCCCCTAGAACCATTAAAAAATTGATAAAATAAATTTGAGTTTCCTTGAACCTCACCATGAACAGCTATCATACTCTGACTTGGAGACTCTATACCCAACCGAGCATAATTATACGCTTCCTCATAATTTTTTGTGTGCATGTAAAATCTAGCTTTCAATGAGTTAGCCACTTTTATCCACTTTTGAGAGTCCCCATTAAAAAAAATGTCTGAACCGTTAGAGGGTTTATTGATATCTAGAGATAACTCTAAAATAGCTTCATTTAATAAATCTTGTACTTTTTCATATACTATATCCTGATTCTCAAACTCTGGATATATGAACTCAATCTTTCCAGCCTGGTCGAATGGAATATCACCATATAGCGATGCGGCTACTCCAAGACCGTGAGCTTGGATTACTTTTGCTATACCTGTTATAACTCCTGACCTGTCATTTGAGGATGATTTTTGCTCAACAATAACTGCATTTCTTAACGAGTTGATAAAAATATCATTCCATATAGCAGTGAAATCACTTGCCTCAACAAGGTAATTATCAAATCCCTCGTGCTGTCGGTCTGTTCCTCTAAAATATCCCGACCATATCCCAGCTCTTCTTGATGTTGCACCCTCATGAAACAAAATTGTTCCTACCATGGAACCAGTAAGTACTAAATCCTCTGGGGCTTCTGATGGACTATTGGGGTTGATATTTAAATCCTCGGGTATAAGAGTATCGCAAGAGACTATGGTTAATATAAATATGATTTTAAAAATTTTTTTCATTCTAATAATTCAATGTTATTTTAAAAACAAAAGATTTAGTTCCTGGATTATTAAAATAATCAATTCCACGAGTCGTACTTACCTCTGTTAGGTTTGTATCTGGATCATTTCCAACAAAATCTGTCCATATATGTAAGTTTCTTCCCGTTATCGAAAGATCAATAGAAGACAGTTTTGTTGATTTCCTAAAACGAGGACCATTCAATGAATATGATAATGTTACCTCTCTCAGTCTTGTCCATGATCCATCTTCTACAAATTGTTCTTGAACCCCACTAAAATAACCTCCTATACCTCTATACCATGGCTCAGTTAGAGCAACATCTCCTGCACCAAAATCATGAACTGTCCCTCTAAAAACGGATCCCGATGTTATTAATCCCCCATTATAATCAAAAAGATCTTCCTGTGCTACCGTCTCAATACCCGAGTCTCTGTGTCTGCCATAGTTTAATAATACTGCTCTTGTTCCTGCATAAATGTCTGCACCTTGATATGTTTCAAATAAAAAATATAAATTTAAATTTTTCCATGATACGGTTGTACCTAATCCACCTTGCCAATCAGGATGAGGGTCACCTATAACACCGTTTTCGGGAGCTAGAGTTGGAAAACCACTAGAGTTTAAAAATATTGATCCGTCATCATTTCTTGAAAACTTTGTACCCCAAAAAACTCCTAAAGGATATCCTTCAACTGCTCTTCCTGAAACAGCAGAGAGACCACCTAATCTTATTGATTCTACTCCTTTAAGGTCTAAAACTTTATTTCTGTAATAACTCCAATTTGCTGTCAGATTTATTTTAAAATGTTCTGTCTGGAAAATATCGTAGCCAAAGTCAACTTCCATACCCTTATTCTCTATTTTACCTGCGTTAGTAAATATTTCATCATATCCTGACGAATTTGCAAGAGATAAATTAAAAAATACATCGTCAGTAGTATTGTTAAAATATGAATATCCTATTTTAACTTTATTATCAAAAAATCTTATGTCTGTACCTATCTCGTACTCTTTCTTTATTTCTGGACTAAGATTTGGATCTCCTAAATCCTGAGAGGGAGTAAATGAACCAGCACCAAATAAATCTGTCGATAATGAACCACCATATGAATCAGAGTAATTTGGTGATACATAAATTGATTGAGTATTATAAGGTGGGGGCTCAACTCCAACTTCTCCATAAGCTAATCTTAGCTTACCAAAAGTTAAAACTGGAGAACCTAAAAATAAATTTAACTTAGAGAACTGCCACGCTAAATCAACAGACGGATATATAAAAACTTTGTCAGTGTTAGGTCCTATTGTAGAAGATGATTCAACCCTAAGATTCGAGTTTATAAATAATATATCAAATAGACCTATATTTCCAGAAAAATAAGTTGCTGCGGTTCTCATGTGTCGATCGAAGTCTTCAATATTAGTATTCTCAGGTTGTGCATTAGAGAAATCTTGCAGGTCAATAGGTAAAATAAAATCTCTTATATTTCCACCAATTCTTACATATTTCCTATCGTTCAGATTAGCACCTAGGGTTATTGAAAGGTTTATCTCCTCCCCAACGTCAAAATTGGATCTTGCAATTAGGTCGGTATTAAACACTCTATTATTTGTAATTCCATCAGTAAAATATCCCTGACCAAATGTTGAACCAACCGTACCTGGTTTAAAATATTGAGAGGTTCTTGACTGGTAATAATCAATACCTGTCCTTGATATAATACTTAGCCATTCAGTAATTCTTAAATCTAATTGTACATTTGATAAAAACCTTTCAACTGAATTTTTATTTTCTTGATTGTTTATAGTCCAATTAGGGTTATTAAAACCAGCATTCACTCTCCCTCCTACAGGATTCCTATATGATCTGTGTCTATTCAGAATAGGTGATGAAGATGATGAAAGGTAATAATCACCAATATATCCTGTATTATCAAAATCTGCAGGAGTTCTCAAAAGACCAAGATAAAGACCAGTTGAGGATGCACCTTTTCTAATTCTATCTGAGACCGTTTTTGAGTAAGAATTTTTAAATGTTATTTTGAACCATTCACCAAGCTCTCTTGTGCTATTAAATCTAACTGAAGTCCTCCTATAATTGCTATTACTTCTTATTATACCTTTTTGATTCAAATCACCAATACTAAAATAATTTGTTCCATTTTCACCACCCCCACTAACACTTAGAGTATTTTCAGTATAGCTACCGTTTTGAATAATCTGATTAAAATTTGATTCATCATAAATTCTTCTACTATTTTTTAATAGCGTGTTATAGTGCCTGACCCCATTTTGGTCAATAAAGAATGGTCCAAAAGTATCTACTATATCGTCTGAATCATCTCTTTCAGAAATTTTGTCACCCCAAGATCTAGTAGAGTAAGGATTAAAATATCCATTATCTCCCTGACCAAAAGTGGTTTGGAGAGGATGTCTGGAATTAATCTGATCAATAGAATAGACAGATCTAAATGATATTTTAGGTTTTTCACCTTTTTCACCACTTTTTGTTGTG
>CESP01001477.1_pt1 | contig 11434 bp, 13 predicted proteins | sample 531211 | NCBI WGS metagenome assembly CESP01 (sample SAMEA2622074, study PRJEB7988) | marine metagenome | biome: marine biome (ENVO:00000447); feature: surface water layer (ENVO:00002042); material: "saline water (ENVO:00002010), including plankton (ENVO:xxxxxxxx)" | depth 5 m | reverse complement strand
GTTTACGATAATAGCCATATACAAGGCACAGACTCAATAGGTGCTTTGATTTGTTTTGGTCGAGAAGGTTTCATTAAAAAGAGATACAGAAAATTTAATATAAAAAATAGTGAAGTTAAAAATGATGATTATGGAATGATGAAAGAAGTTTTATTTAGAAGATTTTCTAAAGCAGTGAAAGAAAAATCTGGTTCACTTTCTCTACCCGATTTAGTTGTTTTAGATGGTGGAAAAGGACAATATTCTGTTGGCAGGGAAATATTAGATGGACTTGGTTTATACGATCTTCCAATTATAGCTGTGGCAAAAGGAAAAAGAAGAAATGCAGGGGAAGAGAAAATTTATTTTAAAGGCAGGGAATATAAATTAAACAAAAATGATCCATTATTGTTTTTTATTCAAAGAATTAGAGATGAAGCACATAGATTTGCTATAAGCACTCACAGAGCTAAAAGAAAGAAAAACCTTAGCAAATCTTTATTAGATCAAATTCAAGGGATTGGAAAACAAAGGAAAAGAGCTCTATTAAATCATTTCGGGTCAGCACGTGCTGTTGAGTCGGCAAGCTTTGATGATTTAAAATCAGTCGAAGGAATAGAAGACAACATTGCAAAGAAAATATATGATTATTTTCACGAATAAATGAGATTAAGAATACCAAATATACTTACTATAGGAAGAATTATAATTGTTCCAATTTTTGTTGTTACTTTTTTTATTCCGGGATTTTTTGGTGATTTGATTCCCTTTTTTTTATTTGTTCTTGCAAGCTTTACGGACTACCTTGACGGTTTATTAGCGAGACTATTTAAGGAAGAATCTAAATTAGGTGAATTGCTGGATCCAATAGCAGACAAAATTTTAGTATGCGCTGCTTTAATTTTATTAGTAATGAATAGCACTATAAAAAACTATGAGGTAATTGCAGCAGTTATAATTCTTACTAGAGAAATACTAGTATCAGGCCTTAGGGAATTTTTAGCAAAAGGAAGAATTACAATGGAGGTAACAAGCTTATCAAAACTAAAAACTTTTATTCAAATGGCTTCAATAGCAATTTTATTAACAGGCGATATAGGAAACAAAATAATAAATTTTCAAGATTACAATGCTCAAACGGTAGGTATTATTCTTTTGTGGCTGTCAGCTTTTTTAACACTATACACTGGCTATGACTATCTGAGAAAAGGTATTGACCATGCCATAAATGAAGATAGTAAAGATTAAGCTGCAGATTTTTTTCTAACTAAATTTTGATAAGTCTCGTTCAAATCTGTAATCAAATCACAAACTTTAAAATTATACTCTGATATTTGTGATACTGGGGTCACTTCAGCAGCTGTACCTGTAAGAAAACATCCAACAAAATTTTTCATCTCACTAGGTTTAATTTTTCTTTCTACAACTTTAATTCCTTTTGATTTAGCAATTTTAATTACCTCCCTTCTAGTAATTCCGTCTAAAAATGAATCAGGGATTGGGGTATGTAGTTCACCATCTTTGTTTTTAAAAAATATATTTGCTCCAGTAGCCTCAGCTATATTTCCCTCATAATCTAACATAAGTGAATCTGTGAACCCATTTGCCTCTGCCTCGTGCTTAGAAAGTGTGCAAATCATGTATAGTCCTGATGCTTTTGTATCCCAAGGAATCGTGTTAGGCGCAGGTCGTCTCCAATTAGATATATTTAATTTTATTCCATTCAGTTTGAGTTTTGGATCGAAATATGAGCCCCACTCCCAGGTTGCAATGGCAACATGAACTTTGTTTTTTTGCGCAGATATTGCCATCATTTCACTTCCACGCCAAATCAAAGGTCTTACATATCCATTTTGAACTTTTTGAATATTCACAATACTTCTACAAGCTTCATTTATTTCTTTTTGAGAATAAGGAACCGCGATACCCATTCTTTTGGCAGAGTGAAATAATCTTTCGGTATGCTCTTCTAATTTAAATATTTCTCCGTCGTAAACTCTTTCTCCTTCAAATACACAACTTGCATAATGTAATCCATGATTAAGAATATGAATATTAGCATCTGCCCAATTAACAGTTTTGCCATTAAACCAAATTTTCCCTGATCGTTTATCGTAAGGTATGCTCTCCATTGCAGTAAATATATAGATTTTTTAATTATAAAAAAGTATATTCATCAAGAGGATAAGTCAATATAACTTACCATTATGAAAGATTTGCTCTACCTTAAAGATGAACAAATTAAAGAGTTTATTCAATTACTCTATTATGCTTATAGAGAAACGTTTTCAGACCCAAAGCAAGTTTTGTCTAAAAAATTTTTTGGACCAGCACATTTAAGGGCACTTAATCTAATTGAAAGAAATCCAGGTATAAATTTAGGGGAATTAATTTTTAGGTTAAAAGTTACAAAACAAAGTTTGAATAGAGTTTTAAGGGACCTTATTAAAACAAAAATGATTAAACAAATTCAAGATGAAACTGATACTAGAAAAAAAAATCTTTATTTGGATAAAGAAGGAAAAACTTTTTTTGAGGTAGTTTATAACACGCAAAAAAAAAGAATATTTAATGCGTTAAAAAACTCAAGGCCTGACTCAGTTATTAAATTTAAAGAAGTTTTAAAAAAGATAATAAATGGAAAATAAGAATTTTCATATTCTAATTGTAGATGACGATAATAGGATAAGAGATCTTTTAAAAGATTACTTATCTGAAAATAATTATATTGTTTCGACTGCAGAAAATGCAGACCAAGCAAAAGAGAAGTTGGAGTTTTTAAAATTCGACATTATTATCTTAGATGTAATGATGCCAGGACAGAATGGATATGAATTGACAAAGGAGTTAAAAAAAAGAATTAAAGTTCCTATCATTCTTCTTACTGCAAAAGATGAGGTTGAGAATAGGATAAAAGGCCTTGAACTAGGTGCAGATGATTATATCGGTAAACCTTTTGAGCCTAAGGAACTGCTTTTAAGAATAAAAAATATAATTAATAAAAATTCTAAAATTGATCTAAAGTCTAAACATAATGTTGGTTCTGCAATAATTGATCTTAACAAAATGACTGTTAACTTGGATAACAAGAATAAAAAGATTAACAACACAGAAAAAAAAGTTTTAATAGAAATGTTGTCAAATCCAGGAACAACTTATACTCGAGAGGAAATTGGAAAGATTTCTGGAATAAGCCAAGAAAGATCGATTGATGTTATGATTACCAGATTAAGACAAAAACTTGAAATAGATCCAAAAAATCCTAAATATCTTCAAACAATAAGAGGTTCAGGCTATGTTCTCTGGATTTAATAATTTTATAAAATATATTTTACCAAAAAGACTTTTTTATAGAGCTTTAATAATTGTCGCTGCCCCAACAATTATTTTACAGATTATAATTACTATTGTTTTTTATGATAGTATTTGGATTAAAGCTAATAAAAATATAACTAGATCATTAGTAAACCAATTAAAAACAATTGAGGAAGTTTATCAAAATGACAAAAAAAATTTAGATTTTTTTACTGATAGCTATAAAAATAATTTTAATTTTGAGATTGGAATTAATCAAGAAACTTTCCCAAATAACAGTGGTGAACGAAAATTTAGTCCAATGGATAGATCGCTGAGAAGGGAATTAAAATCAGTTTTTGGAACTAAAAATTACTGGTTTAACACTTCAAAGTTCAAAAATGCAGTTGAAATAAAAATACGTTCTGGAAATGACGTGATCAAATTTTTAGTTCCAAAAGAAATGGTTTCTGCTTCGTCAGTAAGACTATTTGTTTTATGGACTACACTTCCATCCCTAGTTCTTATTGTTATTGCTTTAATCTTTTTAAAAAATCAAACAAAACCCATGGTCAAGTTGGCAAAAGCGGCTGAGAGATTTGGAAAAGGAGATTATGTGAATGATTTCAAAGTCTCGGGATCACAAGAAATTAGAAAAGCTGCTTTTGAATTTGATAGAATGGCTAAAAGAATAAATCGTCATCTCAATCAGAGGGCAGAGATGCTTTCAGGAATAAGTCATGATTTAAGAACTCCTCTAACTAGACTCAAATTGCAACTTGCAATGTTAAAACAAAAAGATATTTCTGAAAAAATGTCAAAAGATATTGATGAGATGGAAAAAATGTTAAATGATTATCTACAGTTTGCTAAAACTCAAGCACAAGAAAGCACAACTACGGTAAACTTAAATTTCCTTTTGAACTCTATAAAAAAAGATTTTGATAATGAAAAATTGATTTTTGAAAAAAAAATTGAAGTTATTGAGTTAAAAGGTAGGCCAACTGCTTTAAAAAGATCATTTGAAAACATTATACAAAACGGTTTAACTTATGGAAATAAAGTGCACATAGATGTTCAAAAAGGAAATAAAAGAGTTTTAGTGACTGTCGATGATGATGGGCCTGGCATTCCAGAAGATCAATACAAAAATGTTTTTAAGCCTTTTTTTCGATTAGATAAAAGCAGAAGTTTAAATCAATCTGGAGTTGGCTTGGGCTTAGCAATTGTAGAAGATATTATTAATTCTCATGGTGGTAATATTCAATTAGGTAAGAGTAAATATAAAGGATTACAAGTCAAGGTTTCCTTGCCTTTTTAGGCTTTCTGTTCCTTTTTAATTTTTTTAATTCTATTTCTTGCTTTTGAACAATTTTTTTTAAAATTTCAAATTCTTCCCTTTGTACAAGCTCGAGTTTATTAATTAATTTATCACGTTTAAATTTTAGATCTGTAGAAATTTCTTTTTTAATATCCTCAGATGTTAAAATTCCATTTTCAATTAAACTTGATAGTGATTTCAAAATTTTTTCTGAATTGCTCATAACCCACCTTATTTGATAGGCATACTAATTTCAAATATGATATAAGAAATTATGTATACCCATAATTTAGACCCTGTTTTAATAGATTTTGGGATTATTATTATCAGATGGTACTCTTTAGCATATATTTTTGGGATATTGTTAGGATGGTGGCTAGGAAAAAAAATTATCAATCACATTTTAACAAATAATTACTTTAATTTTAAACTTAACGATTTCGACGATTTGATAAGTTATCTAATTATATCAATAATCCTTGGTGGTCGAATTGGTTATGTGATTTTTTATAATTTTGAATATTACATTTTAAATCCCTTAGAGATTTTAAAAGTCTGGGAAGGTGGGATGTCATTTCATGGAGCATTGATAGGAATAATTGCTGGTGCATATTTATTTTCAAAAAAGAAAAAAGTGTCGACATTCTTTATGTTAGATATAATAGCTTGCGTTGCACCAATAGGAATTTTTTTAGGACGTGTAGCCAATTTCATTAATGGTGAATTAATTGGCAAGGTTACTAACATGCCTTGGAGCGTAATATTTCCTTTAGTTGATATGCAGCCAAGACATCCCTCTCAATTATATGAGGCAATTTTAGAAGGTATTGTTTTATTCTTAATTTTAAATATTTTAATTTTTAAGAATAAATATAAAATTGGAAGTAGTTCATATTTATTTTTAATATATTATGGTATTTTTAGAATCTTTACAGAATTTTTCAGAGAACCAGATGCACAAATAGGTTACGTGTTAAATTTGTTTAGCATAGGAACAATATTAAGTTTTTTAATGATTTTAGGTGGCTTAATAATCTTATTTATTTTAAAGAAGAGAAATGAAATCTAATATAAGATTTTTTAAAAGATCTAAGATACTTCCTATAGACGAATTTTTTAAAAATGTTTTATACGACAATAAAATTGGTTACTACTCTTCAAGACTTCCTATTGGACAAAAAGGTGACTTTATAACTTCCCCAAATATTTCTTTTTTGTTTTCTGAAATAATTGCTATTTGGATAGTAGCTACTTGGGAACTGTTTGGCAAACCAAATAATTTTAATATAGTTGAGCTAGGCCCAGGAGATGGTAGCTTAACAAATGTTCTTTTAAGATCTTTTAAAAAATTTCCAAAATTTAATTCTATTAAAAAAATTTTTTTATATGAAAAGAGTAATTATTTAAAAAAATTACAAAAAAGAAATATTACAAATAAAAACGTAAGCTGGATCAACAACTTCAAAAATATTAAGAAAGGTCCAGTAATATTTTTTGGTAACGAATTTTTCGATGCTCTTCCAATAAAGCAATTCAAGAGAAAAAATAATTTAATATTCGAAAAAAATTATACTTTTGACAAAAACTTTGATATTGTAGAAGTGTATAAGAAAGCCTCTAAAAATAATTGTAAAATTTTAAAATCTTTTAAAACATTGAAAAAATTGAATTTCATCGAATTTCCTCTATTTGGTTTTCAAGAGCTTGAAAAGATAGTCAAAAAAATTTCAAAACTTAAAGGATCCGTCCTAATGATAGATTATGGATATTTAAAATCAAATAATCAAAATACTTTACAATCTGTGATGAGGCATAAAAAAAATGGCTTGTTAAATAATCTGGGTAGAGCAGATATCACTGCTCATGTTAATTTTGATTTACTTAATGAATTTTATTTAAAAAAAAATCTTAAAGTTTGCAATGTAGTAACTCAAGGAGAATTCTTAAAAAATATGGGTATTCTTGAAAGAGCTAACTTAGTAGCTAAAAAAATGAAGTTTAGGGAACAATCAGATTTTTATACAAGAATAAAAAGATTGATAGGTCCAAGGTCTATGGGTGATTTATTTAAAGTATCTTTAGCATATAATTTTAATAATAATAATTTCTTTGGATTTAAATAATGTTTTACTCGAAAAATCTTAAAAAAATTAAAAGTATTAATCATTGCTTCTTTTCTAGAAAAGGTGGATTTTCTAAAGGTTTTTACAAGAGTCTAAATTGTGGGAGAGGATCAAATGACAGCAGAAAAAATATTAATAAAAATTTATCTTTTGTTTCTAATAAGATGGGAGTAACAAAAGACAAGCTTGTATTAATGCACCAAACACATAGCAACAGAGTAGTTGAAATAAAAAAAAATAATTATAAAAAAAAGATAAAAGCTGATGCAATTATAACCAAAATGAAAGGAGTATCACTTGGTGTTGTCACAGCTGATTGTGTGCCAATTATTTTGTATGATGTAAAAAATCAAATTATTGGGTGTATTCATGCAGGATGGAAAGGCGCTTATTCAAACATCATAAAAAAAACTATCAATAAGATAAAAAAGATTAATTCAAAAAATTTAATTTATGCGAGTGTAGGGCCTTGTATAGCTCAAAAGAGTTACGAAGTTGATTTAGATTTTTTTAAAAAGTTTATTAGAGCAGCAAAAAAAAATAGAAAATATTTCTTACATAAAAAGAATAATAAAAAATTTTTCAATTTAAGAAAATTTGTAACTGACGATCTTCTCAAATATAAAGTTAGAGTAGATCAAGTGGACAAAGATACATTTTCCCAAAAGAGCAACTTTTTTAGTTACCGAAGATCAAGAAAACTATATGAAAAAGATTATGGTAGATGTATTTCTACAGTTTGTATGCCTAAACTTTATTAATTTGAAAAGATATAGAAATAAGGTATAAATGATTACATTTCATGAAAATTTTGTCTGGAACAAGCAATTTAAAATTAAGTAGAAACATTGCTAAAAACTTAAAACTTAAATTGATAAATACAAATATAAGAAGATTTGCTGATGGAGAAATTTATATTGAAATTAACGAAAATATAAGAGGAAATAGTGTATTTGTTATACAATCTACCTCGAACCCTGCCAATGACAATATAATGGAATTGCTTTTGGTAATTGATGCTCTGAAAAGATCATCTGCTAAAACAATAACTGCTGTCATTCCATATTTTGGATATGCAAGACAAGATAGAAAAGTTGCACCCCGAACGTCAATATCTGCTAAAGTCGTTGCAAACTTATTAACAAATGCTGGTGCAAATAGGATAGTGACTGTTGATCTTCATGCTGGACAGATCCAAGGATTTTTTGATATGCCGGTAGATAATTTATTTACCACACCACTATTCTCAAAATATATCAAAAAAAAGATTACCACAAAAAATTTGATTTGTGTTTCTCCTGATATGGGAGGTGTTGCTAGAACCAGAGCTTTAGCTACTAGACTCAAAGCTGATCTTGCAATCATAGATAAAAGAAGACCTGCTGCTGGTAAATCTGAAGTTATGAACATAATTGGAGATGTAAAAAATAAAATTTGTATCATAGTCGATGACATAATTGATAGTGGTGGAACGATAACAAATGCTGTTGATGCATTGAAGAAAAAAGGTGCAAGAGAAGTGTTTGTTTTTATTACTCATGCTGTTTTAAGCGGAGAAGCGGCTAAAAAAATTAAAAATTCTAAAATTAAGAAATTAATTATCACTGACTCGATCGATAATTCAAATAAGATTAAAAATAACAACAAAATTGAGGTCTTATCAATTGCATCCTTGATGTCAGAGGCTATCAAAAGAATAGCGAATTCCAATTCAGTATCAGATTTATTTAATTAACGCTTGTTTTGATGTCAATCTTGGGTTATATACCCCCTTCAATCAATTATGAGTAATTTAAAGGCAATTAAAAGAGACGGTACCTCTTCTGGAGCAAATAATAAATTAAGATCTGAAGGGCTTATTCCAGCAATTTTATATGGAGGCAAAGAGGCTAATCAAAATATTTCAGTTCAAAAAAAAGATTTAAAAAACATTGTCAATTCAGACACATTTCTATCAAAAGTTTTGGAATTAGATATTGATGGTAAAAAAGAAAAAGTGATTCCTCGAGATGTTGCATTTCACGTTGTCTCAGATGAACCTATTCATATAGATTTTATGAGAATTGTTTCTGGTAAAAAAATAATTTTAGAAATACCTGTAAAATTTATTAATCATCCTGACTCTCCAGGATTAAAAAGAGGCGGAGTGCTAAATATTGTTAGAAGAAAAGTTGAATTAAAATGTCCTGCAGAAAATATACCAAATGAAATAACAGTTGATCTGACGGGAACAGATATTGGTACTAGTATTAAAATTTCGTCGGTAAAATTAGAGGAAAACATTTTACCAACGATTACAGACCGTGACTTTGTTATTGCTACAGTTGCTTCACCAACTGTTATGAAGGAGCCTGAAAAACCATCTGAAGGTGACGCTGCAGCTGAAAGTGTAGAAGGTGAAGCTCCAGCTGAAGGAGCGGAGGCAGCGACTGGCAAAGATGATGATCCAGCAAAAAAAGACGACAAATCAAAAGATACAGCAGAAAAAAAACCTGACGACAAAAAACCTGCTGATAAAAAACCTGCTGAAAAGAAATAATTAATATGCTTTTACTTGTAGGATTAGGAAATCCTGGGTCCAACTATACAAACACAAGGCACAATATTGGATTTAAAATTATCGATGCTATAAACTTACACTTCAAACTTTCAAAACAAAAACCTAAATTTAAAGGCTTGTTAACCACAGGTAATATTGATGAAAAGAAAATATATGCTATCAAGCCATTAACTTTTATGAACAATTCTGGAACTGCTGTTAAAGAATTAATCGATTATTTCAAAATTGACGCTAAAGATGTTTTTGTTTTTCACGATGATATGGATATTGATTTTGGAAAAATTAAAGCAAAATTTGGGGGTGGTAGCGCAGGTCATAATGGGATTGAGTCTATTGATAAATTTATCGGAAAAGATTATTCAAGAGTACGTGTTGGTATTGGCCATCCTAAACAAAAGAAAAAAGTAAATAGTCACGTACTAGACGATTTTAAAGAAGATGAGGAGGAGAGAATTAATGAGATTACAGAAAATATTGTTAAACAGCTTCCTACCTTAATTCAAAAAAAAATAGACCTATTTTCCAGCAAAGTAAATCAAGACCTTAATGGGATTTAAATGTGGAATAGTTGGACTTCCTAATGTTGGAAAGTCCACTTTATTTAATGCTTTAACCGCCTCAAAAAATGCTGAAGCAGCTAATTTTCCTTTTTGCACTATCGATCCAAATATTGGAATAGTCGATGTCGTTGATGAAAGATTGGATAAATTATCTAAATTATCTAATTCTAAAAAAAAAATTTATACTAATATTACTTTTGTTGATATTGCAGGATTGGTTAAAGGAGCATCAAAGGGAGAAGGTTTGGGAAATAAATTCCTTTCTCATATCAGAGAGGTTGACGCTATTATTCACTTAGTTAGATGTTTTGAGTCTGACAAAATTGCTCACGTAAACTCAAAAATATATCCAGTTGAAGATCTTGAAACAATAAAAACAGAAATAATTCTCTCTGACATCGATATTATTCAAAAAAAACTTGAAAAAGGTAAAAAAAAATTACTTCAAGAAAAAGAGGTAGAAATACTTGAAGAAAAATTAAATCAATTAAATAGTGGTAAAGAAGTTAAAGTGAAAGATAAATTGGAAAAAACATTTTTTAGTTCATTGGGATTATTAAGCATTAAACCAAAAATTATAGTGTGTAACGTAGATGAAGAAAGCCTAGCTAAAGGGAATAAATTTACTGAAAGTGTAAAAAAAAAATATCCTAGTGAAAAAATTGTAACAATCTGCGCTGATATTGAAGATCAAATCATGGGATTAGATAATAACGAGAGAGAGACTTTCATGAGAGAGATAGGATTAAATAAAACTGGCCTTAATCAATTGATTAAAGAAGGCTATGATCTCTTGAGTCTCGACACATTTTTTACTTCGGGACCTGAGGAAAGTAGAGCTTGGACTGTAGAAAAAAATACTCTAGCGCCAAAAGCAGCAAGCGTGATTCATACTGATTTTGAAAAAAACTTTATTCGAGCTGAGGCTGTAACATGTGAGGATTTTATAAAATTTGGAAGTGCTGAGAAATGTAAAGAGAATGGAAGGTTAAGAATTGAAGGAAAAGATTATATCGTAAAAGATGGAGATGTTTTATACTTCCGTGTCAACCCGTGACCAGATCTTCTTCATACTCAGATAAACTAAAGTTGTTAATAGTACTAAATAAATAATTACTTTAACACCCGTTCTATGTCTTTCTTCTAGTTCAGGTTCAGCAGCCCAAGCCAAAAAAGTAGTAACATCTTTAGCCATTTGATCAACAGTAGACTCTGTGCCATCTGCGTATTCAACTAGGCCATCCATTAAATTATTAGGCATTTTAATCTTATTGCCGGTCATATATTTATTGTAATAAACACCGTCATCTAAAGTTACATCTGGGGGAGGGTCTTCGTAACCAACAAGCACTGAATAAATATAATTAGCTCCACCTTTTCTTGCTTTAACTAGAACTGACATATCAGGCGGGTATGCCCCACCATTAGCAGCTATTGCTGCCTGAACATTAGGGTATGGGCTTTTAAATTTATCTGAAGGTTTTCCTGGTCGAGTAAACATTTCGCCCTGAGAGTCTGGACCATCATCTATTTCGAAACTTGCAGCAATAGCTTTTACTTCTTGTTCTGAAAACTCAGGTCCGCCAGGTTCTCCTAG
>CESP01031778.1_pt1 | contig 11453 bp, 8 predicted proteins | sample 531211 | NCBI WGS metagenome assembly CESP01 (sample SAMEA2622074, study PRJEB7988) | marine metagenome | biome: marine biome (ENVO:00000447); feature: surface water layer (ENVO:00002042); material: "saline water (ENVO:00002010), including plankton (ENVO:xxxxxxxx)" | depth 5 m | reverse complement strand
AGGGTTTTAAATCTTGGTCATTATAATATTCTTTATTATATTCTATAGCCGCTATTAAACAGTCAATTTCATATTGATAAATAATGTTATAAAATTCTGTAAAACTTTTTTCTTTATTTTCTATAGTTTCAAAAGATAAACTATTTCGTTCATTAAAACTAAAACTAGTTTCATTTTTTAAAAAAGAAGTTTTCAAATTACTATTATTTTCATTTAAATATTCAAACTTTGTTGTCAAATTTTTCAAATAAAATTCAAATCCATAGAGCTCATAATTTTTATCATTCATGTTATTTTTGATAGAAAAATCATAATCAAATTTAAAATTTTTATTTGGTTTGTACTCAAATATTCCTACAAAATCTGAAGTTTTATCACCTAAATTAGAATTAGCTGGTAAATCTTTATTTTCATCAAATCTTAAGTTATTAGCTAGACCAAATTTTATTTTCTCCACTGAACTTAATTTTTCCATCAAAGAATATTCATAACCGTAAGTAAACGAAACCCCACCCTCATTGCTCTCATCTATACCTAATCGATTTAAATCATAAATATTATTATAATTAATTTTTCTGTCTGTTTTTCGAATATCTTTTGTATGAGGAGTGCTTAATTTTATTGATAATTTTGGTATTAAAGTACTATTAAATGTCTTATTTTCTTTTATTAAAGGCAGCAAATAGTTAGCTTGAAGTGTGGGCATTAAATCTAAAGAATTTTTATTTTTGAATTTATTTGAATTTGATGCACTTGAATTTACATTTTTTATTAAAAGTTTTTTCTCACTAATTAAACCATTATTGAGAAATTTAGGAGTCGAGTTAAATTCAAAATTGTTAATTAAAACCTTTTCTGTAATATTTGTGTTATAATTTTTATAGTATCCCTTAGAGCTAATTATCCTATTTTCACCTAAAATTTTTGAAAAACTGAAGTTTGGTACGTATTCATATTTATCATTATCTAGCTTACTTAAATCCTCGTAAATATCTAAGTTGGTACTTATTGAAGTATTTTCATTGTATAAATCTAAACCTAATGAATTCGTGAGATTTGATGTATTATTAATAATAGGGCTTTCTATTTTATAAGCTTTCAAATATGTTTCATCTGAAACTTGCTCTAATTTTACATTTAATTCGATTTCATCAAAATTATCGGTGTTATAAACTTTATTAAAATTATAGAACAAGTGATTTTTTGCGTTCTCACCACTTGAATTATACTGACTCAAATCAACAATATGATTTGAGTTTATATTTTTTTGTCTAAATTCTGATTGGATCAAAAACTTATCTTCAGCAAAAAACCTTGGGCTTAATGTAATGTCTTTGTTATCAGCTATAGCAAGAAAATATGGCAAATTAAAAGATGAGCCAGTTGTACTATTATCCTGCAACTTAGGAACTAAAAACCCAGACTGTCTATCTACAGTTGGGTCAGGATGAAAAAACTTTGGAAAATAGAAAACTTTTCTATCGTAAATTTTAAGACTTGCATTTTTGTAATAGATAGTTTTTTTCTGTTTATCGTGTTTAATTTCCTCTGCAGTCATTTCCCATGGAGGACACTTTTCTCTTCTTTTACAAAAAGTAAAAGTTCCTTTTTTTACTTCTGTATTTTCATTATTACTGATGAGGCTTCTTCCTTTTAATCTAGGCTCATTTTCTGAGTTTTCAGAAATCTTAAAATTCAAAGTCACATCTTTTGCAACCAATTCCTTCTTTTCAAGATCTAGAAATGCCATTTCTATTTTAAAAGTATTATTATTGATATCTAAAACTTTTAATTCTATTAGCTTAACAATCTTTTTTTTGAGGTCATATTCGAATTGACTGACTTGATAAATATTTCCAAGATTATCTTTAATTTCAGAAGAACTTTGGCTGGTTATTTTTTTTTTACCTAAGTCTAAATTAATCTCATTAGAACTTATTTTAATATCGTTGGCGTTGTCGTTTACTTCAACTTCGTTTTTAAAATTTAGATTTGATTGACTAATATTGTACTCAATTATTTTTGCATTAATCTCAAAATCGTCATCAATTTTTTTTATTCTCCCTTCATTTACAATCAATAAGGACTCATTTTTAAAGTATTTAATTATTAAACCTTTCGCAAAAATATTATCTTCTTTAATTAATACTGAGCCATTTTTAGCAATTGTTTGATTTCCCTCATCAATAATTTCAATTTCGGCTGCATTAAATTCTACCTCTTTTGAAAAGATTTTATTTATAAATAAAAATTGAAAAAAAATTATTAAGACTAAAATTAATTTATTGTTCATTTACTCTAACCAAACCTATGATTGAAGCTATACTTAAAAATATAATAGGAAAAAATACTGACAAATAAATTGGGATTTTATTACTTAATCCAAAAATACTAAAAATATTATTTATATAATAAATAATTACAGATAAGGTTATTCCTAACAACAAATGAAATATATATGGCTTATTTTTTTTAATATTTAACATTATTATTGATGATATTATTACCATAATACTAAAATAAACAGGTATAACACTAATTTTTAATAGATGAAGATCAATATCTTGTGACGAGTATCCCAACAATTCGTTTTCTTTTTTAGCATTGATTAGTTGAAAAACTCCAAATGAATATAAATTCCTGAATGTGCTGTTTATTTTTTTGATATTAAAATGACTTTCAATCATTAAATCATTTTCTAATTTAGTTTGAAAATTATTTTTAAATAAGTACGGTTTTTCAATAATCCACTGATTCGTACTAATATTTACTTTTTTTGATGAAATGTTTTCAATTAAATCAAAATTTGTATCGAATTTTGATATAAAAACATTTTCAAGATAGTTTGATTTGTTGAGATCTCCGCTAATAATATATGTTTCATTATTTATTTCGTCTTTGATCCATAATCCATTTTCTCCATAATGTTTCAAGTATTTACCATCTTTAGAGTAGGAATTTTTAAAATCAAAATAAATAAATTTGAGTTTAGATGAAAAAGGGTAGTAAATTAATATTATAAATATTCCAAAAACAAAAGCACATAATGTAAGTATCTTAATTAAATAAAAATTATCTAATTGATTAATCTTAATTAATTCATTCTCTTTTTTTTTAATTATTTCTAAAAAAAAGAGTTGTGTAGTAATTAAGATTATAAAAGGAAATATTTCAAGTAATGCTGAGGGAACATCTAAAGCCGCCACTAAAAATGGTAAATAGAAATGTGAGTCTGTATCACTAAAAAAAGTTATTTCCTCAAATATGGTTAAAATAAATATTAACGAAAAAAAAATAAGCGAAAGAATTAATAACTTCTTAAAAAATAACTTTATAAAATATCTATCAAATGTTCTAACCATTGGTTACCCTCTTTATTAGAAAAATATAGATCAAAGAAAAAAAAATAAATGGCAAACCTAAAAATAATATTAAATATATTAATGATTCCTGAATATATCTCATTAAAATTTCAGAAACTACTAAAATTAAAAAAACATAAATAAAAACTTTAACAGTTCTTAAAGCATAATTATGATTTTCTTTTGAAAAAGTTAATAAAAAACAACACACTAGTGTTAGTATTGGTAAGTATATTGGTTTAATAAATCTTTTATATAGTTCCTGGTTAAAATTTTTTAATTTATCAATTTCACAACTAAATAAATCATCCTTATAAGTTTGACCGGACATCAAGCTTGTAGAGCATCTAATTAATTTAATTGATGATAATTCTTGAATTTTTGGTTTTTTAATTGATCGGGATGTAAATTTTGATAAATCATAATCAATTTTATCAAATTCAAAGCTAATTAATTTGTTGTTATTATTACTTATCACTTTTCCGTTCAATAACCTAAAAAGTTTCTTGTTCTCATTAATCAAAAATCCTTCCTTTGCATAAATTATTTGGTTATCATTTTGTTTAAAATCAATAAACTGGCCCTCTTGAATATAAATATTCTTAAATGAATTGTTATCTGTCTTTTGATTTATAAAAATTGTTAATCCAGAAATTGTATCAATAAACTTTCCTTGTTTTATAAGATTCGGTAAAAAATCCATATTAGAGTTTTTTAAAAATAGTCTTGCTTTAAACTGATTACTTGGTGAAATAAAACTTCCAATTAAAATTTGGATAAACACAACAATTAAAGAAAAATTCAATAAATTTTTAATAAATTTTTTTTTAGAAACTCCATTTGTCCAAAAAATCAGTAACTCGTTATTTTTTTCATACTTTATAAGTTCAAAATAAACTGAGATGGCAAAAACAAAGGGTAAAATTCTATGAACTATTTTTGGAAAATTGTGCAGATTATAGAGAAAATAAATTTTGAAATTGTGGCCATCATCTATTACAAAGTCTAAATAATTTACTGCTTGAATAATCCATACAATCAAACCAATCGTAAATGTTATGGTCAAAGCTCGAAAGGATATGTCTGTAATTAGTTTTCTAAATATTAATTTTTCCATTGAAATATAATTGTTTTACTCATATATAGCATTATCTCTTATAGATTGTATTTAAATTTTATGAAAATTAGAATTAATTTTAAAAGCCAGGTTTTTAATAAATCATCAGGAAATTTAATATTATTTACTGATGAAAAATTCAATATTTCGTCTCTTAAAAAACATATTTCGAGCTCTGAATATATTTATATTTTAGATATTTTAAAAACGAAAGATCTCAAAAAAAAGATTATTACTTTTGAAATTAATTCTAAAAAAAGAATAATTTTAGTTTCTCTCAAGAAAAATCTAACGAATTTCGATGTACAAAATTTAGGAGCCGAGTGTTATCTTATATTGAGTGGGTCAAGAATTGTCGGGCATAACGTTAATTCAGAAACAATAAAAAACGAGTCAAAGAACTTAATTGGACATTTTTTACATGGCATGAGATTAAGATCTTATAAATTTGAAAAGTATAAAACTAAAAAAGATAAAAAAGATACTATAATTAATGTTAGTGGAAAAAATATACCTAATCAAAAAGATAGATTAAAGTTTAAGGCGATTGAGGAAGGAACTTTTTATACGAGAGACTTAGTATCAGAACCAGGAAATGTTTTACATCCTGATGAATATGCAAAAAGATTAAATTCTTTAAGAAAGATTGGTTTAAAAATAAATATCTACGACGAAAAAAAATTAAAAAGACTAGGTATGAATACTTTACTTGGAGTAGGTCAAGGCAGCATCAGAGGATCATATCTAGTTACTATAGAATGGAATGGATTAAAAAATAAATCTAAACCCTTAGCTTTTGTGGGTAAAGGAGTTTGTTTTGATACTGGTGGCATATCTTTAAAGCCTGCCAAATTTATGGAAGATATGACCTATGACATGGCTGGCTCTGCTGTAGTGGTTGGATTGATGAAAAATCTTGCATTGAGAAAAGCAAAAATTAATGCAGTCGGTGTAGTTGGTCTTGTTGAAAATATGCCTGGGGGCAATGCATTAAGACCAGGAGATATTTTAAGGTCTTACAGTGGACAAACAGTTGAAGTTTTGAACACAGATGCAGAAGGAAGACTGGTGCTCGCTGATGCACTTACTTACACTGAAGAAAAATTTAAACCAAAGTTCATCGTAGACTTAGCAACTTTAACAGGAGCAATAATTGTTGCGTTAGGTTCAGAATATGCTGGTTTATTTTCTAATGATGATAAGTTATCTAAACAATTAATTGATGCTGGAGAAAAGGTTAAAGAAAAAGTATGGAGAATGCCATTAAATAAAAATTTTGATAAATTGATTGATTCTAAGAATGCTGATATGCAAAATATAAATTATATTGGTGGAGCAGGATCAACCACTGCAGCACAATTTTTGCAGAGATTTATTTTAAATAAAACACCTTGGGCTCATTTGGATATAGCTGGAATGGCATTTTCTAAGTATGGAGGTGCCTTAAATTCTGGAGGAGCAACTGGTTATGGTGTTAGACTATTAAATAGATTAATTGAAGATAATTATGAACATGATTGAACAAACACTATCCATCATAAAACCTGATGCAGTAGAGAGAAAGCTTGATAATGAAATAAAAGAATTGTTTAAAAGTAAAGGTTTCTCTATTTTAAAAGAAAAAAAAATACAAATTGAAAAGTCTGAGGCTGAGAAATTCTATAAAGTTCACGAAACAAAGCCTTTTTATAACGATTTATGCGAGTATCTTTCCTCTGGACCGATAATAGTAATGGTTCTTGAAAAAGAAAATGCAGTCCTAGGAAATAGAGAGCTAATGGGTGCCACGAACCCATTAGATGCTAAAGAGGGAACAATCAGAAAAAAATACGGTATTTCTATTGACAAAAACTCAGTCCATGGATCTGATAGTTTTGATAACGCTAAAAGTGAAATAGATTTTTTCTTTAAAGATTAAGTATTTTTAGTATTGCTTTGGGGTAAAGTTTGTGCTCTTGAATCAGAACTTTTTTTGCAAGAGATAATTTAGTTTCATTTTTTAAAATTTTTATTTTTTTTTGGATAATTATTTTACCAGAATCTAACTTTGAATTAACAAAATGTACAGTGCAACCTGAATATTTTTCTTTATTGTCCAAAACTCTTTGGTGAGTATTTAGTCCTTTATATTTAGGAAGTAATGAGGGATGTATATTTAAAATTGTACCCTTAAATTTTTTGATAAAATTTTTACCTAAAATTTTCATAAATCCAGCAAGGCAAATCATATCAATTTGATTTTTTTTTAAAGTAGAAAGCAGTTTTTTTTCAATAAAACTTCTATTATTAAACTTGAATATTTTTCTTTTAATGTTAAATATCTTTCCATAATTTAAGCCGCTTGCTTTTGAATTATTTGAGATTATAAGATCAATAGATATTGGTGACTTTTTTTTTTTAGAAAATTGAATTAAAGATTTTAAATTAGTTCCTGAACCGGAAATAAATACAGCCGTTCTAACTTTATCTTTATCTTTATCTTTACCAGTTAATATTGCCATTGAGTTTAACTTTATTTTTTCCTCTGGAAATTTTACCTATAATATAAGGTTTATAACTTCGTGTAAAATATTTACTTATTTTATTTAAATTTTTGCGACTAATTATTAAACAAAATCCAACTCCACAATTAAAAGTTTTAAGCATTTCTTTATCACTTATGTTATTGTTTTTTAACCAAGTAAAAATTTTAAGTGGTTTTATTTTATCTAAATTTATATCAGCGCAAAGTTTATTTGGAACAATCCTGGAAATATTATCAACCAATCCACCACCCGTAATATTAGCACAACCATTTAATAGATCACGTTTCGTAAGATTTAAAATCTCTTTAACATAAATTTTAGTAGGTTTTATTAATTCTTTCTTTAAAAATATATTTTTGTTAATGTTTATTTTTTTTTGTTTAATTAAATGTCTTACTAGTGAAAAGCCGTTAGAGTGCAAACCACTTGATGGAATAGCTAAAATTAAATCATTTTTTTTTATCCTTCTTTTATTTAATAATTTTCTACCATCAACAATCCCAACTGCAAAACCAGCAATATCGAATTTACCCTTTTCGTAGGTACCTGGCATTTCCGCTGTTTCACCACCAACCAAATTACATTTTGAAATATTACATCCTCTAATTATTCCTTTAATGATTGATTTCATTTTTTTTAAATCAATCTTGTTTATTGAAATATAATCTAAAAAAAATATTGGTTTTGCTCCTTGCACTATTAAATCATTTACGCTCATAGCTACTAGATCTATTCCTATGTATTTGTAATTTTTCAACAAGTTAGCAATTTCTATTTTTGTTCCAACACCATCTGTGCATGCCACAATCTTTGGATTTTTTATATTTTTTGGAAAACTAGATACAGAGCCGAAACCACCAATATTATCGAACTTTTTATTGCCGCTTTTTTTTGCTGAAATATTGGCTATGAAATTCACAAATTTGTCAGCAGCATCAATGTTGACCCCACTTTTTTTATAGGTAAGAAGATTTTTTTTCATTAATATGAGTATTAAATTTTATATGTATTATATCAGAGGTTTATATATTTTTTCTTCAATTTTAGCTTTAATAATATTTTTTTTTTCCACAACACCAGCTAAGGCAAAATCTTTCGAAATCAATAATATAGAAATTTCTGTCCCGTTTGAAAAAAATTTTGAAAAAAATAATGTAATTGACACCGGATTTAAAAATGCATTTTTTCAATTAATCTACTCACTTACCAAGTCATCTGACCATAATAAGATTAGATCAATCGAACTTAATAAAATTAAAAGTATGATTGAAACTTTTTCTATTGATGAAGAGAAATTTATTAATCAAGTGTATTATGTTAATCTTGGAGTTTCATTCAATAAAAAACAAATTTTTAGTTATTTAGAGAAAAAAAATATATTTCCTTCTCAAATTATCAAAGAAAAATTTTTATTTATCCCAATAATTATTGACCAAAATGTAAATGACTTAATTATTTTTTCAAATAACCCGATTTACAATAAATGGAACGATGATAAAAACAAATTTGCTTTAATTAATTATCTTTTGCCTACAGAGGATTTAGAAGATCTAGATCTTATTAAGAAAAATTTAGATAACATCGAGAATTATAATTTTAATGAAATAACAAAAAAATATTCACTTGATAATTATATCATTTCCTTAATATTTAAAAGTAAAAATGAAGTAAGAGTTTTATCCAAAATATACAATAAAAAAAGCGAAATAATAAAAAATGATACATTTAAAAATATTGATTTTAATAATCAAAAAGATTTAAGTATTTTTATAAAAGATTTAAAAAACTCATTTGAAGACAACTGGAAAAAATTAAATGAAATAAATACATCAATTAAATTGCAGATTTTGATTAAGATTAAAAATAACGATATTAAAAACTCGATACAATTTGAAACAGTCTTGGATGATATTGAACTAGTAAGTGATTTTTTCATTAAAAAGTTTGATAAGGAGTTTATATATTATGAAATATTATTTAATGGGTCAGTTCAAAATTTTATTAATATAATGCAAAATAAAGATTATAACTTAAACACACAAAAAAAAATCTGGACAGTAAAATGAGAGATTCAAATCAAACTATAATAAAATTTGACCATGATAAAAACTTTAAAAATGAGGATTTTTTTCTTTCAAAAAGTAATAAACATGTTTTGGAATTTTTAAATACTTGGCCAAGATGGGAAAGGAATTTTGTTAATATAATTGGTGAAGAACTTTCTGGAAAAACGCATTTAATGAACATTTTTTTAAAAAAAAATAAGGGAATTAAATTTGATGCAAATCTTCTTGGAAATGAATATTTAAAAAAAATTAAGAGATATGAGAATATAATTTTAGAAAATCTTACAAATACAATAAATGAAAATTTGTTATACAGTCTTTTAAATATTATAGAACAAGATAATAAATATATTATTATAACATCATCCAAACCCATAGTTTATATTGATTTTTACTTAGAAGATTTAAAATCAAGATTAAAAAATTTTCTTCTTTTAAATATTGAAAAACCAGATGATGAATTGATATTTGCAATTTTATTAAAGAATTTATCTGATAGACAAATATCTTTAGATAAAAAGTTAATTGATTATACTGTTAAAAGAATAGAGAGATCATATAGAAAAATATACAATTTCATATATAAAATTGATCAACTAAGTTTAAAAAGAAAAAAACCAATTGATCTGAAAATTATTAAGGAAGCATTAGGAGAATAGTTGAGCAAATATAGAACTCATAACTGCAATGAACTAAATAAAAAAAATACGGGCGAAAAGGTAATCCTTTCCGGTTGGATCAATAAAAAAAGAGATCATGGAAATCTTTTATTTATAGATTTAAGAGATAACTATGGAATTACACAATGTATTATTGATAAGGAAAATACTAATTTTAAAAAATTGGAAAAGTTGCAATTAGAGACTGTAGTAAAAATAGATGGTAAAGTTATAAGAAGATCGGATGACTCAACTAACAAGGAGTTGAATACAGGCGACATAGAGGTATCCATTGATAGTTTTGAGATATTAGGAGTGTGTAAAGAACTTCCTTTACCCGTATTTAGCAACCAAGAGTATGCTGAGGAGATAAGATTAAAATATCGTTTTTTAGATTTAAGAAGAAAAAAAATTCATGATAATATAATTTTGAGATCAAAAGTTATTTCATTCATTAGAGATGAAATGAATAAACTGGGTTTTTTAGAGTTTCAAACACCCATTCTAACATCTTCAAGTCCAGAAGGTGCAAGAGATTTTTTAGTTCCAAGTAGATTAAACCCGGGAAAATTTTATGCTTTACCTCAAGCACCACAACAATTTAAACAATTAGTAATGGTCTCAGGTTTTGATAAATACTTTCAAATTGCTCCTTGTTTTAGAGATGAGGATGCTAGAGCCGACAGGAGTCCTGGTGAGTTTTATCAACTGGATTTAGAAATGTCTTTTGTCGAGCAAGAAGATATTTTTAATGTAGTTGAGAAATTATTTGTTAATACTTTTAAAAAGTTTTCAAACAAAAAAATATTATTTAATAAATTTCCGAGAATTACGTACAAAGAAACAATGTTAAAATATGGAAATGACAAACCAGATTTAAGAAATCCGCTTTTAATAAATGATATAACAGACATTTTTTTAAGAAAAGATGTTTCTTTCGAAATATTTAAAAAATTAGTAAATTCTGGATGCAATGTTAGATGTATTGTCACTAAAAATACAAGAGATAAACCAAGAAGTTTTTTTGATAATATTGACAAATGGGCTAAAGAACAAGGTGCATCTGGGCTCGCATATTTTACAATTGAAAAGGAGAAAAATATTTTTGCAAAAGGTCCAATTGGTAAATTTTTTTCAAAAGAATCTTTAGAGGAAATAATGTCTATAACAGGTGCAGAAATTGGTGACAGTATATTTTTAGCTTGTGATAAACTTAACGAGTTAGAAAAAATTACCTCAGTTGCAAGAGATAAAATTGCCAAAGATTTAAATCTGATTGATGAAAATATTTTCGCTTTTTGTTGGATCATAGATTATCCTATGTTTGAAATGGATGAATTTAATAATAAAATTAAATTTAGTCATAATCCGTTCTCTATGCCTCAAGGAGATAAAAATAAGATTAATTATGAAAAACCATTAGAAATTCTTGCATATCAGTATGATATTGTTTGCAATGGAATTGAATTATCCTCTGGAGCGATTAGAAATCATATCCCTGAGCTTATGTACAAGTTATTCAATATTGCAGGTTACTCAAAGCTTGATGTGGAAAAAAAATTTAGTGGAATGATCAATGCACTTAGTTATGGTGCTCCCCCCCATGGAGGTATTGCTCCAGGGATTGATAGAATAATTATGCTTCTCGCAAATGAAAAAAATATAAGAGAAATCACAATGTTTCCAATGAATCAAAATGCTCAAGATTTGATGATGAATGCGCC
>CESP01166595.1_pt1 | contig 11485 bp, 8 predicted proteins | sample 531211 | NCBI WGS metagenome assembly CESP01 (sample SAMEA2622074, study PRJEB7988) | marine metagenome | biome: marine biome (ENVO:00000447); feature: surface water layer (ENVO:00002042); material: "saline water (ENVO:00002010), including plankton (ENVO:xxxxxxxx)" | depth 5 m | reverse complement strand
ATAGGAATAGAAAAACCATCTTTTTATTTGCTTTGGTTGGATCAATTTTAGGAGTCGTGATAGCTTTAAGTAGCAAAAGAACTTATGAAGGACAGTTTCAAATAGTACTTGAAAACGAAAATAAACCACTTAATTCTCTTTCAATTGGAGTTGCTTCTCAATTAAATACTCTTAGTGGTTTGGCGGGTATTTCTACTTCAAATAAAGAATTAAAAACTCAAGTCGCGATTTTAAAAAGTCCATCTGTTTTAATGAGTGTATTTGAATATGTAAAAGCTGAAAAGACCCTTCTTGATAAGAGATTTAAAGATATGAGATTTAAAGGCTGGAGAAAAAAATCTTTTGACTTTAAACTTGAAAAAGGTACAGAAGTATTGAATCTTGCTTACCGAGATAAAGATAAAAGACTTATATTGCCAGTTTTAGAAAAAATATCTAATATTTATCAAAACTACACTGGTGAAAAAAATAGTCAAGAATTTCAAAGAAGTATTGATTATCATGAAGAGCAAATTGCTTTCTTCAAAAGTAAAATTCCTAATTTAGAAGAAGAGGTGATTAATTATGGCAGAAATAATAATCTTTCAGTTATTAAAACAAATATCACATCAAATATTAAATCAATTGAGGGGGAAGCTATTACGCTTCTTAATGTAGAAGATATTCAGAATTCAATTAATTTATTAGATAAAAAGTTAATAGATTTAAGCTCTATTTATGCAGAAAATGATAGAAATATTCAAGACTTATTGAGAAGGAAAAAAGCATTGATTGAATCATCAAAAAGACCTCCTGGAGTTGTAGCAAAATATAAACAGCTTTTAAACGAACTTGATATGGATAGGAAAACACTTGTTTCACTAGAAAGTAATTTAAGAATTGTAAATTTGCAGAAAGCCAGAAATAGTGATCCATGGAGATTAATAACAAAGCCAACATTATTACCCAAACCAGTTGCTCCTAAAAGAAGAAATATTGCTCTTATATGGACCATTATTGGATTTTTAGCAGGAAGTTTAATATCAATAGTTTTTGAAAAAAGAAAAGGGACTATTTTTTCAAATAATGATATTAAATCTCAAATTAATCTACCAGTTATATCTAAGTTGAATTGCGATTCTAAGAATTTATGGTTAGAAAGTTTATATTTAATAATCAGTAATATAATTACTGAAAATAATGAAAAGATAGGTATCTTATTCACTAATGAATTAGATTCTGTTATTGCAGATAAGATCGAGTTAAGGTTAGGAAAATTTATAGATGATAATCAATTAGTGTTTACTAATAAAATAAATGAAATATATAAATTAGATAAATCAATATTATTATTTTCTTTAGGTACAACTAAAAAATCTACATTAATGCAAATAAAAAATGGAATATTATTTAAAGAGGATTCCTTTTTAGGTTTGATAACTTTAAATAATTTTAATATTTAAATGTTTAAAAATAATTTTTTCAAAAAATTAAAAAATATCCATAAAATAAAGTTATTTAAATTGCCAGATAAGTGCGATATCGTTATTTACGATGAAACAAGAAGTGATCTAATAAAAAATTATTTACCCTCAGAAAAAGAAGTATTTATATTTAAAACTAGAGAAAAAATTTTATATTTTAGCAAGTATTTATTTTTAGATATAATAAAAATTTTATTAAGAAAAGAATATAGAAATTTGATATTTATGAAGGGTTTTTCTAAAGGTTCTCTTAGGATTTTTAAGGACGCTTACCACTCCGCTGTTTTAAATTATTTGAATCCTTCCACTGCTATATCTTTTATTGACAATAACCCAAGATTTGGAAGACTTTCACTTCAATTTAAAAAAATCAGATTTATTGCAATACAAAATGGACGTAGATCAATTTGGGAAGTTACAGAAGGATGTAATCATGATATTTATTTAAATTTCTCAAAAATGGAAGCTATTAATCTAAAAAAAAATGGATGGTTGATAAATAAATCATATTCAATTGGATCATTAAATGCATCGCGAGTTTTTTCATCAATAAATACAAAAAATGTAAAAAGAGATTTACTTATAATATCTTCTTGGAGAGGAAATATAAAAATGGATTCAGATTATTATAATCAGTTTTATGCAATGGAAGAAATGCATTTTTATTTAAATACTCTTATAAAAAAAGAAAATTATAAAGCTAGTATAATTTTAAGAAGCCAGAAAAATGATAAAGATTGGTATATCAAAAAGTTTGGTTCAAATGAAGAAGATTTTTATAAAAAAATTTATGGAGATAATTGTGAAATAATACAAAATACTCTCTCAGGTGAAATATATAGGGAAATTAATAACAGTTATTTATCTTTAGCATTCCTGACCTCTGCAATTTTTGAAGCTTATTTATATGGACATAAAAGTCTCTTTCTTAATTTCTATAAAAATGATTATTATCATCATGATTTTCCTGAGGAAATTGTTGTAAATAAATATGATCTAGCTTTAATGAGTCTAAAAATAAAAAATAAAATTAGAGAATCAAAGAGAAGTGATCAAGAAATTTTATCAATTTCAAAAACAAAATCAAAACAAACTTTAATTCAATTCGAAAAGATATTGAATAAATATATTAAATAATTTTTTTTAAATATTTTGATAAAAAATGCTTGAATTTTAAGGGTATGTTAATCCAAGATAGATTTGCTAAATCCATTACAATAATAGAAGAATCCTTTGATTTATTAATAGTATGTGGACCTATAAATTCTTTACTGTTGATATGACTAAAAATATTAGATTCATGGATTAAGTTTATTTTTTCTGTTTCTAAGCTATTTAAATTAATGAGATTAAGACTAGATCCATAAATCTTATTATGATTTTGTGTTGCAAGATATTCCTTATGATTTAGAGATAACATTCCTGCGAGTCTAAGAGTAATATTTTCTTTTAAATTTTTTGAAAGTTTTACCTTATTGATAAGTTTAAAATTTAAAGAATCGCAATAGTTTGATTCGAAATTTAATAATAAACAATTTCCATATTCTAATGTTGTGCAATAGCATTTTAATTTGTCTTCAAATAAAAAAAGAATTGGATCAATAATATGAAAATTAAGATCTTCTGAAATATTAGATTTATTAACCTCTTTTAAAAAGTTGATTTCTTTATCAGTTATAAATATACATAAGCCTTTACAATCAGCAGATTCACACGTAAAAAAATATTTGTCTTTTATTTTTAAAGTTCTAGGGAATGAATAATGTTTATTTTCTTGAAGACAAATTAAACTATTTTTATTTTTAACAATATCGTACTTGAAAATATTTCCATTACCTGTTTTCTTTGAAATTGATTCGTATAAAATAGTATTTTCATCATGAATAAATGGGTCGGCAGCAATAATGTGCGATTCATCAGGAGATTCTATTGTAAACAAAATAAATCTCTTTATTTCTGATTCTTTAAAAGCTGGATTGTTTATAAGAAAGTCTATTATATCCTTTTTACATACATATACTTTCCATAATTTAAAGGGAAATTTCTTAAAGAATATTTTTATAATTTTTTTAGTAGAACTAATCTTTAGTTTCATAGAAATGAGTAAAATTTTATTAAAATTTTTTGTAACAATTTAAAATGTTTAATCCTACTAATTATTTGTCTATATATTTGTATTATACGTCCTAGAAATTTGCCTCTATTGCTAAAAGAAACTGCCATATCATAAGTAGGATATTTAATTCCGTTAAATCTTTCTTTATAATTTTCTTCTCCAATTAAAAAATTAATATTTTTATTACCAATATCAATGGCTTTTTTAATTGTCATATTTAATAATATTCTGCCTGGTGAATATTTCTTAAACTCAGAATCAAATATTACAGGTATAAGGTAATAAAAATTTTTTTTATAAGATATACTGAGGGAAGCAGCTAATATTTTATTATCTAAATTTAAAAGATCTAACTGGGCTTTATATTTAAACTTTTCGGCCTCTTTATCTTCACAAAAAATAAAAAGATTTGAATAATATTTTAATAATTTAGAATGCATAAGAGGATTTTTGCAAGCTTTTTTTTGTAGCTGAGCTGATTTAATATTTATAATATCTTTAAGAATTTTCCTCATTTTTAATGAATCATTTTGTATGATTATATGATTTAAATTACCTGATTTTTGAAGGTTTCTTTCAGACCGTTTTATGTCTTTTATTAGTCTTTTTGAAAGTTCTTTATTAAAAATTTCAGATGATGAATATTCTTTAGTCTTAAAACCAAATTTATCAGAAAGCTTAAAAATATTTATTGAATTTTTAGAAATTGAGTTTTTAGATAAATAAGTGATATTTCTAAAAAGTATTAAATTTATTTTAATGTTTTTAGCTAAGATAATGAATATAAGATTTGATTCAATAATCTCTTTATAAAATTCTTTTTTAATTTGAAAATTGAACAACTCCAAAGTTTCAGAACCTAATACTTCAGCAATCCATATTCCTAATAATCTTTTTTTAATTAATGGTATTAAGCAAATGGGCTCTTTATCTTTTGATTTAAAGATAACTATATAAATAATATTTTTCTTAATGTGCTCATTATTTATTAATTCAGCATTTAAATATGATTTTATCCAGAAAAAACTTTGGAAAAAATTTGAATTACTTTTAAATTCAATATTTTGCCAAATCTTCTCAACTTGAGATAAAGAAGTAAATTTTCTACAGTAGTATTTTTCCATTAAAACCTACCTTTTAGGAGTAAGATAAATTATTATAGTTTTTATAGTTACATAAAATTTATATATCCAATAATAAATAATTATTTCTAAAGTATCTAAATTATTAAAAAGATTATTTTCAATTACATATTCTAGGTTTTTTCTTTTGACAAATAATGAAGCATTTAAATGTTTAATAATATTTTGAGAGGCACTATTGTGATGAATTCTATAAAAACCTAAATTTTTATTTATATTAGTTACTTTAATTTTATTTATTGTCAACCTTATCCAAAAATCATAATCTTCTGTGGTTGCTAGACTAAGTCTTTCATCAAAATATAGATTATTTTCATTGAGAAATTTTCTACTTATAGTAATTGTTGATGTTGAATATAAATTACCTCTGCTCATTAAGTATTTTAAAGTATTTTTTCTTTTAAATCCGTAATTACTTTTTGAGATAATCACATCATCTCTATCTACATTGTATTCGTCATGTGAAATCATTTCAAAATTATTTTTATCAATTTCTTCTTTCACTATTTCAAGTTTTTTTGGATGCCAAAAATCGTCTGAATCTAAAAAAGAAATCCAATTACCTTCAGATTTCTCAATTCCAATATTCCTTGACTTAGCTATTGATCCAAAGTTTTCTGTTCTTATTAGTTTTATTTTCTTGTTTCTTAATCTTTGAATATATTCTTGACTACTATCATTTGAATTATTATCTACAACAATGATTTCAAAATTTTTATAAGTTTGGCTTAGAACTGAATCAATAGCTTTTTCTAAAAATGATTTTTGATTATATGATGGTATTACAACTGAAAAATAAATATTTGACATAGTTTCATTCTGAGAGAAATGCATTATTTGAATATAATATTCTTATTTAATATATCGGCATATAATTTTAAAATATTTCATAATCTATGATCCAATAAGCTTAAATAAAAAGTTTTAAATTGATAAAAAAGAAATTATTTGAGTATTACATATAATAAATAAAGTATCTCTAATTTTATAGATTTACAAATGAGAAATTTAAAAAAGATATGAAATTTAAAAATTTCCCTATTAAAACCCCCTTATTTTTATCTGGTACAAGCGCTTTATTCGCATCTTTAGAAAAAATTCAGATCAATTTAAATTCAAAAATTGGAATTCCAGATTATTACTGTGAAGAAGCAATAATTAATTTATGCTCTAATTTTGAAGTGTGTTTTTATAGTGTCGATAATAATTTATTCCCAGATGAAAAATCTTTTAATAAAATTCTTCAAAAAGATATTGATGTTATTATTTTAGTCCAATATTTTAATTTTTCTAAGGATCTACAACCTTATATTGATAAGATTAAAAAACATGGAAAATATGTAATTATTGATGCTATACACTTATTTTTTAAAAATCCTGAGAAGATATATCTTAATGTAGATGCATTAATATATTCTCTTAAAAAGCCTTTTTACCTTAATGAAGGTGCATGTGTTTATACAAATAATAAATTATTAAAAATTAATTTATGTTTAGCCAGTTTTGGCCCTAAAAGAAATATATTAAGCTTTCTAAAATTAATAAGATTTTTATTATGCTTAATACCATTTTTAAATTTATCAAATCTTTATGCCAAAGAATCCTCTTCTATCCTTAATCTATCTACCTCAATTCAACCAGCAAATTTTATAAGTATTTTAATTTTTAAATTGCTTATAAAAACGAGTATTATTGAGTTTATTAATAAGAATTTTCTTGTTAAGTTAAAAAAAAGAAAAATCATTAGATTTGATAATAATATACTTAACTTTGCGTTTGAAAAATCAGAAATAAAAAAATCAAATATTGAAAAATCCTTTTTTTGGCCTCTTCCTATAAATAAAAAAAGAAGTAGTTTATGGACAAAAAATGCAAATAAAATCTTTAAATCAAAAAAATTAATTTACCCTTACTTTAAATTTTAATAATTAAATTTCTAATTATTTGAAAACTTAATTTCTTAATAGATCTATAGCATTTAATTTTTACAAATAAAAAAAATTTTTTAAACAATTAATTCCTTAGCATTTATTCTTTTATTTGTATTTTGATTAAGGAAAATTAATGTCAAAGATATAACTTGTGTAAATTATATAATTGAATTTTTAGCAATATTCAAATAGATTATTAATATATTAAATTCTCAATCATTATAAAAATTTATTGGTTGTTAATTAATTATTCTTTTATTTTGCTTTCATAGAATTCAATTTATATGACAGTTCTTATTACTGGAGCAGCAGGTTTTATTGGTTATCATCTCGCAAATAAATTATTAGATAATAATGAATGTGTGGTAGGAATTGATAATTTTAACGGATATTATGACGTTCAATTAAAAAATGAACGTTATAAACAATTATTAGATAAAGCTAGAAAAACTAATCATAAATTCATAATGATTAAGGAAGATATAAGTAATGAAGATGAAATAAAGAAAATTTTTGCGGAATATAAATTCCAAACCGTTGTGAATCTAGCCGCACAGGCAGGGGTAAGATATTCTATTGAGAATCCAGCGGCTTATATACAGTCCAATATTAAAGGATTTGCTAATATCCTAGAAGCTTGTAGGCATAATAATATAAAACATCTTATTTATGCTAGTAGTAGCTCAGTTTATGGCGGGAATGAGTTTATGCCCTTTTCTGAGAAACATAGCGTAGATCATCCTGTTAGTTTATATGCTGCAAGTAAAAAATCAAATGAATTGATGGCTCATACTTATAGCCATCTATATGGATTGCCAGCTACTGGATTAAGATTTTTCACGGTTTATGGTCCATGGGGAAGACCTGATATGGCTTTGTTTATTTTTACCAAATCTATAATTGAAAATAAAGCAATAAAATTATTTAATTTGGGGAAAATGACAAGAGATTTTACTTATATAGATGACATAACAAAATCTTTAGTTTTACTAATTAATAAGCCTGCAAAGAAAGATGAATCTTTTGATCCATTAAAGCCAAATCCAGCGACAAGTTGGGCGCCACATAGAATTTTTAATGTAGGCAACTCTAAACCAACCTCTTTAGAGGAATATATTTTAGCAATAGAAAATGCATTACAAAAAAAAGCTTTGAGAGAATATGTAAAAATGCAGCCTGGCGACGTTCCTGCAACTTCAGCAGATACAAAAGCTCTTATGGAGTGGATCAATTTTAAGCCTAGCACTAATATTCAAACAGGGGTATCTAATTTTGTAAATTGGTATCTTGAATTTTATTCACAAAAATGAATTAGTCATTATTAAACTTTTCGAAAAAATATTGTTGGATAAATGAATTTACCAGATCAAAACAAATGTTCGATTGCCATTATTGGTTTAGGATATGTTGGCTTACCTCTTGCTCTGACATTTTCAGAAAGAAAAAAATGTTCTAAATCAAAAAACAATTTAAATAGAAAAATAATTGGATTCGATATTAATCAAAATAGAGTTAAAGAGTTAATATCGGGTTTTGATAGTACAAATGAAATTGAGTTTAATAATATTCCTTCAATTAATTTTACCGATAAATTTGAAGATCTAATATGTTGTGATGTATTTATTGTCACAGTACCAACTCCGATAAATAATTCTAATAATCCTGATTTGAAAGCTATAAAAGGCGCTAGTTCTACAGTTGGGAAAGTATTGAAATTAAGAAATGATTATTTTGTTAATCATAATAAGGTTGTTACGAACCCAATAATTATATATGAAAGTACAGTTTATCCTGGGTGTACAGAGGAAATTTGCGTCCCAATAATAAAGAAAGAATCAGAATTAATACCAAATAAAGATTTTTTTTATGGATATAGTCCTGAGAGAATAAATCCTGGAGATAAAAAACATAAATTAAAGGATATAAAAAAGGTCACAAGTGGAAGTAATTATGAGAGTGCAAAATGGATAGATAACCTTTATTGTTCAATTATTGATGCAGGAACCCACTTATGTAAAAGTATTGAAATTGCAGAAGCTGCAAAAGTAATTGAAAATACACAAAGAGATTTAAATATAGCTCTTATTAATGAGCTCTCTATTATTTGTAATTTATTAGATATTGATACTTTAGAGGTGTTGCAAGCGGCTGAGACAAAATGGAATTTTCATTCTTACAGACCTGGCTTAGTTGGAGGCCATTGTATAGGTGTTGATCCTTATTACTTAACTTATAAAGCTCAGGAATTAGGTTATTTGCCTGAAGTGGTTCTTGCTGGTAGAAGAATTAATAATTCTATGGGAGAAAGAATAGTGAAGATTTTTGTAAAAGAATTTTTTGCTAGAGGGAAAGATATTAAAAATAGTAATGTGCTTATTTTAGGTTTAACTTTTAAGGAAAATTGTTCAGATATAAGAAACACTAAAGTTTTAGATATAGTAAAAAAATTAAAGGAATTTAAGGCTAACTTGATAGTAGTTGATCCATTGGGAGATATTAGTAAAGCGCAAGATGTTTATGATTTGAAATTAAATAATTGCATTCCAGAGAGTATTAAATTTGATGGAATAATTGTTGCAGTTAGTCATAATAAATTTAGAAATTTTAATTTGGATTATTGGCAAAAATTAATGAATAAGGATTGCATTTTATTTGATATTAAAGGGATAGTTCCCGATGAACTAGAACCATTAAGATTATAAAGCAAATAACTCTTATTGATATTTAAAAAAACTCTTTATTTAGAATGCTATATTAAAAAAATGCTATTAAATTTTTCTTAAATATTTATAGTAATAAATTCTTATTTTAATTTAGTTATATGTGCGGCTTTGTTGGGATATGGAATTCATCTGAATTTGCAGAAATTGATGATAAAGAATCTTTAAAGAATATGTTAAGTGCTATTCGTCACAGAGGTCCTGATGATTTTGGCTATTGGAATGGAGATTCTAAAAGTCCAAGATTTGGGCATCGTCGATTATCAATACAAGATCTTTCATCTTCGGGACATCAACCAATGATGAGTTCAAGCGGTAGATTCGTTATCGTATTTAATGGTGAGATTTATAATCATTTTGAAACAAGGAAAGAAATTAATAATTTGAATAAATGTCATCATATTTGGAGAGGCACTAGTGATACAGAAACTCTATTGGAGGCAATCGAAATTTGGCCAATTGAGAAAGTTTTAAATAAAATCATTGGAATGTTTACATTTGCTTTGTGGGATAGAAAAGATAGATCTTTAATATTATGTAGAGATAGATTTGGAGAAAAACCTCTTTATTATGGATTAATCGAAGCTAATAAAAAGTTTGATGGGAAAAATATCGTTTTTGGATCTGAATTATCAACTTTTAAATCCTTGAAAAATAGTAATCTTGAAATTGATTCTTACGCGTTAGGTTATTTTTTTAAATATGGTTACATACCAGCTCCATTATCAATATATTCGGGAATTAAGAAACTTTCTCCAGGGCATTTTATTAGGATAGATTGTAATAAAAATAGTGGTTATGCTCCTACAATACTTCCAAGAGAATTCCAATGGTATAAGACAGAAGAAATAGTAAATAAAAATTTTTCTGTACAAAAAACAAATTTAAATTCTGATGATTATTTGAGAAATTTAGAGGATATTTTATTGTCAGCAATTAATTATCAATCAATTTCTGATGTACCTCTTGGTACTTTCCTTTCTGGTGGAATTGATTCCTCATTAATTACGGCTTTGCTTCAATCCCAGCAAAAAAATCCAATTTCAAGTTTTACTATTTCTTTTCCTGATGATAATTTTTCTAATAATAAATACTTTAATGAAGCCCCATATGCCAAATTAGTGGCAGAATATCTCGGGACAAAACATACTGAAGTTGCTTTAACATATAAAGATGCTCAGCAAGAAATACCTAACCTCTCGAAAATATATTCAGAGCCATTCGCAGACTCATCCCAATTGCCAACTTTTTTAGTTTGTCGCGAAGCAAAAAAAGCTGGTTTGTCTGTAATGCTTAGTGGAGATGGTGGTGACGAATTATTTGGTGGTTACAATCGTCATAAATATGCTCCTTTAATATATGAAAGATTTTCTAAGTTAAATCCTCATTTGAGAAACTTTATATCTCAATCGATAAAATTTTTACCTATTAGAGAAATGGGATTAAATTTAGAAAAGAAACAAAAACTATATAGAACTATTAGAAATTCAAATAGTATGAATTCAATTTATGAAACATTGATTTCAGTTTACTCTGATGAAAACATTCCCCTTATGAAGGATTTGTTAATAAACAATTGCATGTCTTTAAATTCTGTTCCAGAATCTCTAACTCCTTCAGAACAAATTATGTTTAAAGATATTATCTTTTATTTGCCCTCTGATCTTTTAGTTAAAATGGATAGAGCATCTATGAATGTTAGTTTGGAGACGAGAGCTCCATTTCTAGACTATAGAGTTGCAGAATTAGCCTGGTCTTCCCCTTTGAACTTTAAAATAAAGAGATCTGGTTATAGTTATAAAACTAAATGGGCGCTTAAAGAAATACTCAAGAGATATGTTCCTAAAGAGATAATTCAAAGACCAAAATCTGGATTTGCTATGCCAATAGGTTCGTGGCTAAAAGGACCTCTTAAAGATTGGGCTGATCAATTATTAGATCCATCATTAATATCTGATTCTGGATATTTAGATTCCAAAAAGGTTAGGGATTTATGGAAGCAGCATTTAGATGGAAGAAGTGACAATACTACAAAAATTTGGACTGTATTAATGTGGCAATCTTGGGTAAACGAATGGGTAAAATAGAAAAATTATTTTTTTTTGATCTAAGC
>CESP01077092.1_pt1 | contig 11520 bp, 13 predicted proteins | sample 531211 | NCBI WGS metagenome assembly CESP01 (sample SAMEA2622074, study PRJEB7988) | marine metagenome | biome: marine biome (ENVO:00000447); feature: surface water layer (ENVO:00002042); material: "saline water (ENVO:00002010), including plankton (ENVO:xxxxxxxx)" | depth 5 m | reverse complement strand
CACCTGCCATTGCTCCAACATCTCCACCTTCACCACCAGAAAATGACTTGCTATTATCATTTTCTGCAGTAAGTTCAGATTGTAATTCATTAATTGCATCTAGTACGCAACTTTTATCTACATTACTACTTAAAAAATTTAATTCCGACTCTAATCTGACATTACTTATTGTAACGTTATCTCCGGTATTTATAAAAACGTTCCCATTATTTATATTTGTATTTATTGACTCATCTGTTGTAATATTTATAGCAGCTTGAGCTTCTTCTATAGTTGCACCACATGATTGAATTATTTTATTTTGAGTGTTTGAAGTAGCGGAATTTACTGTTGAAGACTGGTCGTAATTATATGTATCAGTGCTAGATTTTATATCCATTACAGAACTTTGATCTGTGAAATTTGTTGTGGTTATATTCTGACTTGAATTAATATCAGTATTACTTATAGTTGTAGTTTTTGAATCAACAGAATTATCGGTACTAGTAGTAGTAGTTGTATCTGTAACATTTGATTGAGTTGTTGTAGAATTACTTTGTGATGTTTGGTCACCAACTTTAGACTGAGCAGTTGTGCTAAAGTCATTTCCTGCTATAACATAATTTTCTATAATTTTGTTTTTATTAAAATTACTTAATAAGTTGTTTATAAAATGAAATATATTCATATTATATATATATATATTACTTATAAATTATATATAAAATAATTATAATTAATATAATTAGATAAATATAATCAGATATACCACCTCCTGCCTTATTAATTAAAAATGAAGAACCATTTTTTAAAATATTAATTATATCTTCTTTCTTCATACTTTTTAATTTTGATATTGAAATCCCTGTTAATTCATTTATTTTTATTAATGTATTTAAGCTAAAGTTATTTAATCCTACTATTTTATCAGTTTGTATATTTTTTGTATTATCTTTTTGATTCTTATTTAAAAAATTAATTAAGTCAATATTATAATCGTAAAAAGTTTTATTTCCACCAATTTCAGATAAGGATTTATAAAGACCTCCCAAAAATATATCTGAATTAAAATTTTCAGTTAATAATTCATAATATAAATCTTTCATTTTATATAAAATAAAATCTTTAGTATTGTCATTAATAAATTTAGTTTCTGAATCAAATCTAGTATTCATTGTTTCAAGATTTGGATAAATATTCAAATTGTTAAATTTTGAATTTAAGTATTCATTTTTAACTATATTTATTAAAAGATTTGACATATAAATATCTACTAACTTAGATTTATTAACTAAATCATATTCTAATTGTGTTGTAGTATCATTTGTTTTAAATGAATTACTGTAATTAAATAACCCCTCATATGATTCAATAAATAAATTATAACCTTTATCTTCCGTATTTAAATTTGAATTATAATAATTAATATCAGTATTTGATTTTAATTTATTTAACAATAAATTAGAATTATCTATAAATTTTGTTTTATATTTTGTTGATACATATTCATCTGTTGATTCCAATTCATCTAATAACGTATTATCACCAATATTATTTGCATAATTTTCCCTCATATTAATATAATTATTTTAATTTTTAAAAATTAAATAAATAAATATAAGCAAAATTATAACTATTACTAATTTGTCTGACAGACCGCCAGCGCTAGAACCAGCACCCATTCCTGCTGATGCTTCTGCTGAAGCAGATTGCTCAGTTGTTTGTGATGATGAAGCCTCACTTGTAGTTGCATTTTCATTTGTATTTTCAGCAGTAGTTGATGCTGCTTGTGTATTTGAATTTTCATTTGTCATACTAGAATCCATAGAGTCAGCTTTTTCCGAACTATTATCTGATGAGGAACTATTGCCACCTGCTTCTGCTCCTACGTCACCTCCTTCTCCTCCTGAAAATGATTTACTATTATCGTTTTCTGCCTCTAGTTCAGATTGTAATTCATTAATTGCATCTAATACGCATTTTTTATCTACATTACCTCCCAAGAAATTTAATTCAGACTCTAACCTAACGTTACTAATTGTAACGTTATCTCCTGTATTAATAAATACATTTCCATTATTTATATTTGTATTAATTGACTCGTCTGTAGCAATATTTATTGCTGCTTGAGCTTCTTCTATTGTTGCACCACATGATTGAATCAATTTATTTTCAGTGTTTGACGTCGTTTGATTTAACGTAGATGATTGATCATAATTATATGTATCTGTACTTGATGTTATATTCATTACTGAACTTTGGTCTGTTGTATTTGATTGAGTTATTGCTTGACTAGAATCAATTGTAGTGTTACTTTGTGTTTGATTTTCAGAAACAACTGAATTATTTGTTTGAGTAGTTGTATTAGTAGTAGTTTGATTTGTTTGAGTGGTACAAGAATTACTTTGCGATGTTTGGTCGCCAATTTTGGACTGAGCAGTTGTACTGAAGTCATTTCCAGCAATAACGTAATTTTCTATAATTTTATTATTTTCAAACAAAATCTGATAAAAAGGATTTACATTAAAAATCATAATGTTATATAAATATGAAATAAAATAAAATAATTAATAATAAAATTATAAAAAATTTATCTGATAACCCTGATGCACCTGCCCCCGCGCCTGAGGATGCAGTCGCAGATGCAGATTGTTCAGATGTTTGTTCTTGTGATGATGAAGCTGTTGTTTCATTTGTATTTTCTGTAGTTGCTGTTGTAGATGCAGCTTGTGTATTTGAATTTTCAGTACTCATACCTGCATCTAAAGAGTCAGCTTTTGATGCAGAATTATCATTTGAAGTACTATTACCACCAGCTTCAGCACCAACATCACCGCCTTCTCCTCCTGAAAATGATTTACTATTATCATTATCTGCACTTAGTTCTGCTTGTAATTCATTCATTGCATCTAACATACAACTTTTGTCAACATTAGATCCTAAAAAATTTAATTCTGATTCTAATCGAACATTACTAATTGTAACATTATCCCCTGTATTTATAAATACATTTCCATTATTTATATTTGTATTTATTGACTCGTCTGTGGTTATATTTATTGCTGCTTGAGCTTCCTCTATAGTTGCACCACACGATTGAATCATTTTATTTTCTGTGTTGGATGTTGTTTCATTTGTTGTAGAAGATTGATCGTAATTATATGTATCTGTACTTGATGTTATATTCATCACTGAACTTTGATCAGTATCGTTTGTTTGAGTAATTGCTTGACTGGAGTCAATTGTAGTGTTACTTTGTGTAGTATTTTCTGAAACAACTGAATTATCAGTGCTTGTTGTAGTGGTTGTACTTGTTGTATTAGTTTGTGTAGTTTCTGAATTACTTTGCGAGGTCTGGTCTCCTACTTTTGTTTGTGCAGTTGTACTAAAATCATTTCCAGCAAATACGTAATTTTCTACTATATATTTTTTTTTAATATTATAAAAATGTCTTTTTTTAATCATAAAGTATAATATTAAATAGAAAAAAAATACTTACACATTTAATAGTAGATATAAAAAAATAAATAAAATAATATAAATTAATATATTATCAACTATACCACCTCCACTTCTACTTGTTGATGATGATATTTCAGAACTAATTTCTGTAATTGCTTCACTTGTTGTAGTTGTTTCAGTTTCATTTGTACTAGTTGTTTGATTTTCTTGACTTGAGCTATTGCTACTAGACATATTTGCAGATACATCATCAGACTTATCTGCTTCCGAGTCTGCAGATGAAACATTTCCTCCAGAATCTGCGCCAATATCTCCACCAGATCCTCCTGCAAATGACTTAGTATTGTCATTTTCTGCAGACATTTCGTTATTGAGTTCACTCATTGCATCTAACATACAACTTCTATCTACACTTGGTCCAAGAAATGTTAGCTCAGATTCTAACCTTACGTCACTAATTGTAACATTATCACCAGTATTTATAAATACATTTCCATTATTTATATTTGTATTTATTGACTCGTCTGTTGTTATATTAACTGCTGCCTGAGCTTCCTCTATTGTTGCTCCACATGATTGAATCATTTTATTTTCTATATTTGAAGTAGTTTGGTTTGTTGATTGAGACATATCATAATTATAAGTGTCAGTAGAAGATGAAATAGACATTTCAGAACTTTGATCTATTTCATTAGTTGTTTGCACTTGTTGAGATGCATTTATATTTGTAGATGATTGAACTGTATTATGAGATTCAATCGAGTTATCTGTTTGATTAGTTTGGTTAGTTTGTGTCGTGTTACTTTGGTTTGTATTAGATTGACTTTGTGATATTTGATCACCTATTGAGGTTTTATTTGTAGTGCTAAAATCATTACCAATTACATAATGTTCATATATATTTTCATTAATTATATTATTTTTTACCAACTCTTCGTGGTAAGTATTATAAATAATCATATATATTAAAAATATATTTATTTTAATAATATTAAAAAAGGAATCTATCTGCTGCGTTAGCTAATGCCATTGCCTCATCTGGGTTCTTTCTTGCTTTCTTTATCATCACAAATATAAATATTATGAAAATTAATGTACCAACTATATAAAAAATAGAATTACCCATACCTCCAGATATGGTAGATGAAACTTCTTGTGATTGACTTGTAGATTGCGATGTAGTTGCTTCAGATGATGTCTCATTTGTTGTAGTAGTTGTAGTTTCTGTTGTTGCTTCTTGTACTAGTTCGTTTGTTGCTTCAGTATCTGCACTTACTTCATCTTCTTTAGATGCAACATTATCATTTGCAGCGGTATTGCCACCAGCCTCCGCAGATATTTCCCCACCTTCGCCTCCTGCAAATGATTTACTATTTGTATTCTCAGCAGTAACTTCACTTGTTAACTCATTCATTGCATCTAACATACAACTTTTATCTACATCACCACTCAAAAAATTTAATTCAGATTCTAACCTTACATCACTTATTGTAACATTGTCACCTGTATTGATAAAAACATTTCCATTATTTATATTTGTATTTATTGACTCATCTTTTGTTATATTTATAGCAGCTTGTGCCTCTTCAATTGAAGCTCCACATGATTGAATCATTTTATTTTCAATATTAGATGTTGTTTGATTTGTAGTTTGTGATTGGTCGTAATTATATGTGTCTGTAGATGATGTAATATCCATTACGGAACTTTGATCTATATTGTTTGTTTGAGTTATTGCTTGACTTGAATTTATATCAGTGTTGGAAGTTGTTTGGCTATTTGATTGTACTGAATTATCTGTTTGGTTAGTTGTATTTGTCGTTGTTTGATTACTTTGGTTTGTTTCCGAGTTACTTTGAGATTTTTGAGCTCCAACACTCACTTTAGATTTAGTACTAAAATCATTTCCAGCCACTAAATGTTCATATAAATTATCATTTATAATATTACTATCTATTAATTTTTTTAAATAAGAAGTATATATAATCATATTTATATATATTACTTATAAATTTTTTTTAAAATTAGATATAAAATTCCTATAATTACAGCTAAATTAAAAAAATAAAATTTATTTGATGTTGGCTTACTTTCCAGCCTTTTCTCTTTCCTTCTGTCGTCAAATAAATATGTATTTAGAACTGTCAAAAAATTTTTATTTTTTGGATTATACATATATATATATATTAAGTAAATAAATAAACTATAATTAATATTAAAATACCTACTACTCCACCAATTAAAAGTGATTTTATTGGAAGTTTATTTATAAAACCCAATTCTTCAGGTATTACTAACACCTCTCCTGATCTTTGTAGCTCTTCTTCTTCTTCTGTATTAAATATTGATACACTACGTTCTCCTCCAATATTACATTCAGTTCTTAACTCTACATCAGTTATTGTTGCATTACTACCTAAATTCAAAAAATTATTGCTACAATCTGTTATATTTGCTTTTAAATTATTATTTAACAACCCTAAATTTTGGCAATATATCTGACTAAATTGAGAATCGTCACAATCTTCACATCCAAATTGTGACACTTTCTCATTTCTACTGCCATCTAATGTATCATGTAAATTTTGACATCTACATTTTTGACAAGCCATCTGATCATTATACAAATCATTTTGAGCACCACAACATTGACCTTTTCCCATACATCTATTGCAATCATATGGATTTCCTTCATATTCCACTTGAAATTTAGTTAATTTTGGATAAGTTTTTATAATATTATCTGAATCCATATATTTAGATACATTTTAATTTAAATTTATATAACAAAATTTAAATTAATTATTTGGAAATTCTAACTTCGCTATGTCAAAATTAGAACTTTCTAATTTTGTTGCTTTTATATTATACGTTTTATTTCCAAAATCTAATGTCGTATTTATTATACAACTCTCTTTCATTCTATCAATATTTATCTTCTTATCTTTTTTACATTTTTTATTTGTAGTAAATTTTATCATCTCATTACTAATATACATATGATTAGATATTACATAATCTATTATGTTATTTCGTAACGCCCATCTAAAAAAATTTAATTGACCTATAGTTGTAATTATAAGTTTGTCATTACTATATCTAAATGCAATTTTATTTGTCATATTTTTTTTATTAATTCTACAAAATGGATCAAAAAATCTTTTATTATATGACTTTAATTTATTTTTATAATCTTGATAAACATTTGAATTATTATTCTCATCTATCTTAATATTAAATTCTTTTGAAAAGTTAGTTACAAAATAATCTAATATTCTTAATGATACAGTACTTTTTCCTGTGATTATTGGCAATATCTTATCAATACTTTCCTCATTGTAAAATTCATATAATGACTTTAGTAAAACTTCTTCTTTTGATAATAAACTATCATTCATATTATAATAATATAGTCTATCTTTAAATTAATTATTACTTATATATCTATATTTAAAAAAATTGATTTCTAGATGTATTGAAAATTTATATATTTACTTAAAGAGATGAGTAATAATGATATTAATAATATGGAAAAAAGCGATAATGAAATGAAAGAAACTAGTACTAATGAATCAGATATTCGTACGAGTAAGGAAATCTTTGCAGAAAAAGAAAAATTACAAACAGAAATAACCTTGGCCAGTCGTAGAATGAAGGCGTTAGATAAAGAACTAGAAAAAACTGTAAAATTTGAAATTAAGGAAGCATCTAAACGTAAAAAAACAAAATCATCAACTGATAAACGTGGTCCATCTGGATTTAATGCTAAACAATCTGTACCAATTGAATTTACTAAGCAGCCATGGGGTGCAGATCCAGATGCTGAATTACCAAGAACTACTCTAACCAAAATGGTTTATGATTATGTTAAGGAACATAAACTTCAAGATCCAGAAGATAAACGACGAATTTTTCCTGATGATAACCTTAAAGAGCTATTTCACCTAAATGAAGGTGATGAACTTCATTTTAATAACTTTCAAACTTATATGAAGCGATTGTATGACCGTTCATTTCCTGAAGAAAGTGCAGCAGAAGAGTCTGAAATGTCCGAGCCAGAGGATAATAAAAAAAATGCAGAGTCATCTGATTCAAAGAAAAAGAAAAAAAAGAAAAATGCATCTAAGTCGTCTAAAACTGTATAAAAATATTATTTAAATAAAACAAAAAAATAAATAAAACAAAAAAATAAATTATTATATAAGTAATATAAATATATGTATATATATATTACTTAACTTTTTCCTGTTAATGCTTTAGGAATAAAGACGCCAAATAAACAGCCAATAACAATACCAATGACTTCTGAATATAAAGGCCAATCTGTAACTAATGTGTAATTTTGAATAGATGTACCAATGAATGTACCTAAAAATGAACCTAATGCATCACTGAATGTATTTCCCATTCCTGCTTTTGTAAGTTCACCTCCGCTAATAAATGGATCTAATGCATCCATACCAAAGAATAATCCTGCATTATCAATGAAACCAAATATAAAATTAGACACCATACCAACAAAAATTTGCTTAGGTGAGTAGCCACTTGTAAAACCAAGTAATTCTGGTAATGTTTTTGCATCGTCACCTTCCTTTTTAGCTCTGTGTTGCTCACTAAAATACATAATGATTAAAGCAATTGTAATTAATAAAGCACATGCTAAAAGTAATGACATTAATTTTCCTTTATATGTACTTGATTTTGGAATATATTCTCCCTCTATGTTATCGTTCTTAAACATAGTGTTATATTTTAATTCCATTTCTTCTTGACTACCAAATGTTCCTGGCGCTTCTTCCATATATTGAGGATAATTTCCTCCAGTCATAGACTTGCCAGCCATTGTATTAGTTAACATTTTAGCAATACCTCTTATTGATGATTTACTTCCCGGCATATTATATATATATATATATAAACTATATTATTTTTGAATTAATTTTTTTAATAATATTTTCTAAATTATAATTTTTATAAGTTTTACAATTTTTATTTATAAAATCATTTAAATCATCATATTCAATCTTATTATTTGTAATTTCTATATCTATATTTTTATATTCTTTATGAGAATTTATAAAATTATTTTTAGTTTCATAAAATTTAGCGATATATTCCTCCGAAAATTCGTTATTTTCTATAAATTTATCTTTGAATTTTACATATTCATCATATATGACACTTGGTTTACATCTTAATATTGAATTTAAATAATCGCAACCTAATAATATACATAATTCTATAAATTCTTCATATTTTAACTCCAATCTATCTAATATTTTGTTTAAATTATATTCAATTACTGTTTTTTTAGATATCTTTATCATACTCTTACATCCATATACTATCAAATCCATATCTTCAGATAAACATGTATCTATAGTATTATTTTTAAATAAATATGTAAGCAAAATATCAGCTTCTCCTTTTGCTCTTATATAATTTATATTTAATAGCTTAAATAGATTTATTATTATACTAATATCTTTGGAATCTACTTTTTTATTTAATTTAGACATTTTTTCTACTTTCTGTTCCAAAATTTTTTTTTCACTATTATCTGTTAAATTATTTAATTGCAATTTTATATCATCAATTTCATTAGTTATTTTATCTCTTCTACTATTCCTTTTATTTATTACCTCTCTTTTAGTATCGTCAGCATAACCATCTATAATATATACTGGAATTATATCATTTGATAAAAGTTGTAAAATCTGATTTATAAAGCCAATTAATATATTATCTAATGAAATTTTAAATTTAAATGCATACAACATAAAATCTATCCCAATTACCATTTTTTTCTTTTTATTATGTTTTTTTCTATATTCAAAAATATTTTTATACTCTAGTAAAGCATTGTGAGATGATAGTACAGAGTTTAATTTTCTTATACCCATCTATAATAATATTATAAAATGGAAATTTGTTATAATATCAATTTTTTTAATCTAAACATGTCATTCTCAAAGATATACTATCAAAATTATTATTATTACATAATATAACTTTATTTACACTATCCTTAAATTTTTCATCTGTTAAATTTGTTTTATTTAAAATTTCATCCGATATATCTGAATTTATTTTTAAATTATTAATCTTTAAAAAATTTAATATTTCATTTATATTTTGTAAGAAATATGTCTTCAAAATATAATAAGATAAAACATTTGAATTTTGTCTAAACTCACATTTGCTAGTAAATAAATCGTCATATTTCTTATAACATTTAAAAAAATTTAAGATTTTTGAGATTTGTAAATATGACCATCCTAATTCAATTGTCAATTTTCGTGAAATAAAAGTATTAACATCATAATATTTATTATAGTTATTAAAATAATATCTCCACATTGACATAAATAATAAAGCTAATAATTCTGTATAAGCTTCATTTGGATTTACAATTGAAGCTTTTAAATTTATATTTGAATATAACTTCTTGAACTTATTTTGATATAAACTCATATCTAAATGTAAATAATGAACTAACTCATGAAATAAAACTTTTACTACCTCCTCTTTTCTAAATAAACATATATATGAACCAGGTAATGTCAGACCTGAATTTATATTGTCAGGATCTAATGAGTCATTACTAAAATTAAATACCTTCTTTTCTTTTGATAAAAATATATGTAATATATATTTATTTTTTTTACATGTCAATTTATCATAGAAATTTAATATTGAATCTATCTTATTTATAAAAGAATCATCCAACTTACATTTTGAAAATAGTATTATCTCTCTATTTTTTGACTTATATGCTATTTTATGAAATAAATTATTTATTATATCCCTTACTACTCTACTAGATATAAATTTTGATATTAAATATTTACCATAAAATTTTTGATCTATAAAATCTGTAATATCAATATTATCTTCTATTATATCATTCATAGACATATTAAATTTATCTTGTATTATTTCATCATGATTTAAATGATTTTTTTCTGACTCATCAGAAGTATATATTGTTCTTTCAGAATTTTTAAATAAATCTATTGATTCTAATAAACCTAAATTTATATCTAAATTTAAATTATTTAATTCTATAACTTTTAAACTTGAATATATTCTTTTATGTAAATCCTTCATATATTATATTTATATTTTAATTAAAAGATCTCCATTTTTATTAAATTCTTTATTGTAAAATCCATATCCTTCTAAAATATACACCTTATAATTTTTACCATTATAATATAATGCTAAATTACTAATATCTATCTTATCAAATAACTTAAAATTCAAATTATTAGTTTCAACTAACAAATTAAAATTATCAAGTATATGATAATTTTTCTCTTTCAATATGTTTAATTTTAAAATTAAATCTCCTTTAATGAATAAAATTTCATCCCCAAAGTTATCATATTTCAACTCCTCATCGTAAATATCAATATCTAAATCTAAATTAAAATTATAAAAATTATTATTAATTAATCTTTTAACAGTTACATCTATTTTTTTATTAAAATAAATATCTTCTATATTAATATTAACAGTTGTTGATATATCTAATTTACCTTTTGATTTTAATTTTTTATAAATTTTTTGTAAATTTAACTTATTTATGTCATTTTTTAATTCAATTGAATCTTGATATATAAAACTAAAAAAATCATTTACAATACCTAAATTATTCTTCTTTATTATACTTTGAAAAATATCATATAAATCTTCTTTATTATTTGAATCATAATTATTTCTTAAATTATCATCTGATAATATTTGATATGCAAAATTTATTTTTTTAAATTCATTATCTGAGCCAGTAAATCTATCTGGATGAAATTTTTTTGCTAATTTATAATATGACTTCTTAATCTCTTGCTTTGACGATTTTTTATTAACATTAAGGATTTCATAAAGATCCATAATATCATGTAATTTTTTATCTTTAAGTTAAATTAATAATTTAATTTTATATATTATATTAATGTTTACAAAAAATAAAAAATATAATCCTGATGTAAATAAGCAACATAGTAACCTTATTAAAAATAGAAATAAGTCAAAATTTAAATTATTAAATAATCCATATAGAATTATAATTGAAAATAA
>CESP01068909.1_pt1 | contig 11543 bp, 21 predicted proteins | sample 531211 | NCBI WGS metagenome assembly CESP01 (sample SAMEA2622074, study PRJEB7988) | marine metagenome | biome: marine biome (ENVO:00000447); feature: surface water layer (ENVO:00002042); material: "saline water (ENVO:00002010), including plankton (ENVO:xxxxxxxx)" | depth 5 m | reverse complement strand
GGTGGTAGTGGTTATGTTAATCATATGGATGTCATTGTAAACACACTGGTTGATGCAGGAATTGAAATTGCTGAAATCAAAGACAACAGAGTTAAACATGACCTTACTTTTAACACTATAGACGAAAACTATTGGCAAGGCAAGACTTGGCCTAAAGGACACCCTGCAGAGGGTGAGCCAATAGTGTTAAGAGATTATCAAGTAGAAGTAGTTAACAAGTTTATAGAAAATCCACAATGCTTACAAGAGGTTGCCACAGGAGCAGGTAAAACAATAATCACTGCAACACTATCGCACTTATGCGAGAAGTTGGGTAGGACAGTGGTAATTGTTCCTAACAAATCTTTGGTTACACAAACAGAAGAAGATTATGTAAACTGTGGACTAGATGTAGGTGTATATTTTGGAGATAGGAAAGAACTTGGCAAGACACACACAATTTGTACTTGGCAAAGTTTAAACATATTAGATAAGAAAACTAAAGACGGAGAAGCAGTCTTAACATTAGCAGAATTTTTAGATGGTGTAGAAACAATAATAATTGATGAAGTACACCAAGCAAAAGCAGAAGTATTAAAAAAATTACTTACACAAAACTTGCGTAATGCACCAATACGTTGGGGACTAACGGGTACCATACCAAAAGAACAATTTGAATTCCAAAGCATACTAGCAAGTATAGGACCAGTTATTAATCAAATAAGTGCAAAAGAATTACAAGACAAAGATGTATTAAGTAAATGCCATGTTAACATTGTGCAACTGCTAGATACAACTACTTACAATTCATATCAAGAAGAATTAAAGTATCTAGTTACAAACAAGGATAGAATAAAGTACTTGGCAAAAATGTGCGATAATATTAAGGACAGTGGTAACACGTTGATACTTGTTGATAGGATCAGTGCAGGTGAACAACTACAAGAAGCAATTCCTGATTCAGTTTTTATTAAGGGCGATGTTAAACTAAAAGACCGTAAAGAACAGTATGATGAAATCAAAGAAGCAACAAACAAAGTGCTTATTGCAACGTATGGTGTAGCGGCTGTTGGTATTAACATTCCACGTATTTTTAATTTAGTTTTAATTGAACCTGGCAAATCTTTTGTAAGGGTAATTCAATCAATAGGCAGAGGCATAAGAAAGGCAGAAGACAAGGACTTTGTGCAAATATGGGATTTGACATCGAGTTGCAAGTATGCAAAAAGGCATTTAACACAAAGGAAAAAATTCTATAAAGAAGCAGAGTATCCTTTCACAATGGAGAAACTTGATTGGTCATGAAAAAATTTACAGTAGATATAAAGGCCGGTGACGAAATTTTAGTAGGACGTTTTAGAAACGTTACTACAAAAATTAAAAGCATAGAGGTTGACGAAAAAGGTCAACCAGTCTTAGTAACAAGCAAAGGACGTAAAAACTTATTCAGTTGCAGGATTAATAAACTAGATCCAGATACAGGTAAACTTACTCCTAAACAGATAATGAAAAAGAGAAAAGAATGAGAATATTAACACTAGATAACAAAACGTTTCACCTAAACAACTTGCCATCTGAACTTAAAGATGATGTAAGATTTAGTGTGTTGGATAATAGCAATCCAAAAGAACCTGACTTCTTTTTTATTCCTTTGATATTTTTAGAAAGTTTTAATTCACCTGCAATGGTAATAGAAATAAACGGACACGAAATAACAATGCCCATTGACTGGAACCTAGCAGTAGGAGATAGTGAAGGTGCAGGGGATATAGAAGTTCTTCCATTAACAAGTTTGAATGACAGAGGCTTTGAAGCATTTCTTTACAATCCTTTAACAGGATACACCATGCAATGGGGTAATGTAAAGATAACAAACTTTTACAACGACATGAAATGGTATTTTCCTAAAACAAAAAATGGACAACTAATTGGTACACCAATCACAGACGGACCTAATCCTTTGTGTGCATGGTTTATCAAGGACATTAGTAGACAAAGCGAAACAATAGATTATGGATTACTCATCTGATAAGATTGTATTAAATTTTTATACAAACCAACAATACGTTATAGATCAATGTAAGCCTCAACTTGCGAAGAAATGGATTCCTGAATGGTGGAAAAAATTACCTGCAAGTAGAACAGAATCAAACTTACACACAGAAGGATCTCCTGTGCCTGTAAGTAGCATGAAACAATGTCCTGCTATAAATGAAATACTTAAACAAGGAGTTATCATTCCGAGTTGGTGTGAACTACATCTAAGTTGCAATCCAGATGGCCAATTAAATCAAAGAGTGTTTCCAGAACACACAGCATTACTGCCACACGATGAAGAAGATTGGAACTTCCATAAACCAGGATATGCACACGTCAAAGTAGGAAGTCCTTGGTTGTTGAAAGAAGAAACTGGTGTGCAATTTATGTGGATAAAGCCTGAATGGCATCAAAAAGATCCACTAGCATATTGGGGTGTACCAGGAATAATTGAATACAAGTATCAACACGCATTACTAAACAACGTAATGGTTGCTTTTGGATCCAATGTAAAAATTATGACAGGTGATCCTTGGTTACAAATTATTCCTTTGAGTGACAAACCAATTGAGATAGAATGCCACCTTGTTAGTTCAGAAGAAATGTCAAGGTTAAATACTACTAATATTTCTAGTGTAGGATCTTATGCGAAGTCTATCCACAATAGAAAGAGACAAGAAGAAAGAGACAAACATGAAGACAATTAGTGAAGAATATGTAATTCAGCTTGAACAATTACATGATCAAAAAGCATCATTTGGTGATGCTAAAGGACTAAAACCAATAGCAAAATGGATAGACGAATACAAACCTACGAGTGTGTTTGACTATGGTTGTGGTAAAGGTGGTGTGGTCCAAGCAGTAAAAGAAAACTATCCAGATATCAAAGCAATTGGTTGGGATCCGGGGCATCCTAGTTTTAAAGAAAGACAACAAGGACCTTTTGATATGCTGATAAGCACAGACGTATTAGAACATATTGAACCTGTTTTTTTAGACAATGTTTTGAAAGACATACACGAAACATTTTCTAAGATTGCATTTTTAATAATTGCAACAAGTCCTGCAAAGAAATTTTTACCAGATGGAAGAAACGCACACTTGATAGTTGAAACTCCAGGTTGGTGGAAAGATAAATTAGAAAAAAATATGCCGGGCATAAAATTTTTACACAGTGAATTTGTAGAAAAAACAAGAACAGACAAAAAAGGAAATGTACAACCTAATAACAAATACATTGTTGTACTAGAGAAGTAATGGAAAGACTAGAAGGTTATCTAAAAAAGATTCCTGAATTTAAAGGAGCAAATTGGTTAATAAGAACTCCTTTAGCAATAGTTTTCATATTACAAGGCTTACAAAAAATGCCTCTCAGTATTGAAGATGCAGAAGCATTTGGCTTACCGATGTCAGTTTGGTTTTTCGTTGCCTGGGGAGAATTGTTTGCAGGAATAATTTTACTGGTAGGTGGATTAACTATTGCGTTACGTCCTGGTGTAGGAGATTTGCTGACACGTTTTTCTGGAATAGTAATATGCGGAATAATGACAGGAGTAATACTTATTAGCGAGCCTGAAAGTATTATGTATGTTCTGTTATATGAACACTTTCATTTAATGTTATACTGTGGAGGTTTATTTTTTGCATTAAGGGGGAATAGAGTAAAATGAGTTTTACAAATTTAATAACAACTGCTATTGATAGTGTTGTAGATGACATAAGAAACAAACCTAATCCAACTGTTTGTGAATTAGGTAATCAAAGATTAAAAAATAATAAATCAAGATCTAGACTTTATCAAAGACTAGGCATACACACAACACCAACATCAACAAAAGAATTTTTCTTAGCCTTAGGATTTACAAAGTACCTTGCAATAGATGTCAACACAGATATGGATGCAGTTGCAATGGACCTTAACACGGACATTAGTAAGCAATACAATTGGACTGAACAATTTGATTTAGTAACAAATAATGGCACTGGTGAACACGTATTCAATCAATATACAGTATACAAAAACACACACGATTTAACAAAGGTAGGTGGATATATGATCCACGTACTTCCTTTTTACCGTTGGGTTGATCATGGTTTCTTCAACACACAACCTAACTTGTATCCTTGTTTAGCATTACAGAACAACTATGATCTTAAAGGCTTGTGGATAGGTACAAGTAACGGTGACCGCTTAGAAAAATGTGCAGTGGAAAAATTACGCAGATACAAAGGTTATAGAAATGATTTTCAATTAGACACATGGGAACGTGATCCTATGGTGTGTGCAATCATAAAGAAAAACGTTGATGCACCTTTTGAGATTCCACAACAACATTTATACAGTGGCGAAAATATCACAAGCGATGAGATCGGAAAGAAGTATAAATGAACCTAAGTGTGTTACAAAATTTTAATCCTGACCTGCATTTAAAGACAGATCCATTTCCTTACATACACATTCCAGAAGTTTTACCATGGGACTTGTACGAAAGGCTAGAAGCAGAATATCCAGAACAACACATCACTAAAATGCAAGAAGGTGGCTTTGGTACTGCAAGGTATTGCCAACATGAGTTTGATTATAACTATGTTACACCATTGTGGAGAGACTTTGCCGCATATCATTCTAGCAAACAATACAAAGACGAAGTGGTAAAAGCATTTAGAAAACCAATGATGGATTTGTATCCTAAAGGAACATTTGCAGAAGACTTATACACAAAGTATATAAGATCTGATGTAAGTCCAAGAAGAAATCCTGTTGGTTCAACTGTAAGAATGGAAATGCAGTTTGTTGTTAATGCAAAGGATCACATACAGATTAGAACACCGCACGTTGATCAATCAAAAGAATTATTTGCTTGTTTGTTTTACTTTAAGAATCCACAAGACACAAAAGAAGATGGAGGATTAAATGTTTATAGAAACACAGCAGGCAAACAATGGCGTAGAGTAACTGGCAGAGAAGCAGTATCAGAAGACATCGAAGTCGTAGATCATATTCCTTACAAAAGAAATACTATGGCTTGTTTTTTAAATTCTGTCAACAGTTTACATGGAGTTACACCACGCGAAAACCCAACACACCACAGACGTTATGTGAACATAGACGGTCACGTTGTGGAGAAGTTATTTAAGTTTATCGATACGTGATAGATAGACAGGAGATTACAGACCGTATGGTTGAAACATTAGCAAGAACAAATAAGGATAGGAAAATGACACGAAAAGTTGACACATATGAGTATCAGTCATTAGCAGACTGCATTAGATCAGATCAAGTTCCTGCACAAGACATAGCAGAATTTTTTACTGACAAAGCATTTTACGATTGGTATTCAAAGAAATATTTCGGAGATAAAAATGAAAGCAGGTAAAATATGGGGACAGACAGAACTCATTCATGCTAACGGAGTTCTTGAGTTTCATAGAATAGAATTTAAGAAGGGTTTCAAATGTTCAGAACACGAACATAAATTCAAATGGAATGGCTTCTTTGTTGAGTCTGGCAAGATGATTGTTAGAGTTTGGCAAGATGATCAGGAAGGTTTGGTTGATGAAACAATTCTTAATGCAGGTGAATTTACGCAAGTAAAACCTGGCAAGGTGCATCAATTTGAAGGACTAGAAGACGGAGTTGCATTTGAATTGTACTGGGCTGAATTCAATCATGACGACATTGTAAGACGCACAGTAGGCACTCAAGTTTCAAAATAATAACTTAACATAGGGAAATACTATGTCCAAAAACGGACCTTTAATTTATGAATCACCAGATGGAGGGGATACTGTGTATGCCAAATATAGAGACAATAACAAAATACCAAGATGGCTCGTTGAGTCCAATAAGCAACCAGATATTTTTGAATTCCAAGATTTTGAAGACTGCAAGGCTTACGCAGAAGACTATCCGATACTCAAGAAACAACTTGACAGATTAAAAACAATATGGTATACTATAAAAGATGAAGCCGAAAAGAAAACTGCCGCTGAATGAAATTTTTATGGCCATGGACATGGACGCAAAAGGCGCCTTTGATGAATGGTCTGATGAAGAGCGAAAAGAACTAAACTTTTGGTTACTGAATCGTTATGCTAGTTCAGTTGCAGGATCAAGAGATGCCAAAGAATGGGCAGTGGTTTCTACAAATGAATACTACAACAAAAATTGGAACATACTAGGAACAAGACATCCTAAATTACAATGGCAGTTGTTATGTGCAACACACAACGCATCACGCAAATCAAGACAACACGTTTGGCAAGGTTTGAAACAAAAAGGTGGTGATGTCAAAGTAGTTAAATGGTTAAAAGAAATGTTTCCTAACATGAAAGAAGATGAGGTAAATTTACTTGCTACAATATCTACAAAAGCAGAACTTAAACAGTACGCAGAAGACCACGGGCTGGATAAAAAAGATGTCAAGCTCTAAGCCGTTTGTTTGCCCTTACTGTGGAGCAAGTTTCACTAGAGAAAAGACTCTTGCAGTTCATATGTGTGAAAAGAAACGTAGGCATTTTCAGAAAGATGAGAAACGTGTGCAAATAGGTTTCTTGACTTTCAATAGATTTTATAAGCTATGTCAAAAGGCAAAAGAAAACAAAACATATGAACAGTTTTGTGACAGTCCTTATTACAATGCTTTTGTAAAGTTTGGTTCATTTGTAAACAATGTGCGTCCGTTGTATCCAGAAAAATATGTAGACTATGTTGTTACAAGCGGAGTAAAATTAGATCAATGGTGCAGAGAAGAACTATATGAAAAGTATGCACTTGAATTGATACTGAAAGAAAGTGTTGAAACTGCATTGGAACGTAGTGTAAAAACTATGATGGATTGGGGTGAAGACAAAGAAGCACGTTGGCAAGATTATTTTAATTATGCAAGTTTGAATAGAGCAACACAGGATATTAAAGATGGAAAAATAAGTCCATGGTTGATATTAAATTGTAAAACAGGAAAAGAAATGTTGAGTAAAATGAATGATGAACAACTACAAATTGTATATCATGTTATGAATCCACAACATTGGGCTTTACGTTTTAAACGTCATGTTGCAGACGTAGAGCTAGTAAAAGAAATAGTGAAAGAAGCAGGACTTTAATGCCAGATATAGACATAGACTTTGCTGATAGAGATGTAGTACTTGATAAGATTAATCATCGAATAGCAAGGTTAAACAAAGATAAAAAACACAACACTGGCGTATATGTAACAGAGATTCCACACAATCCTGTGGATAATATGTCTACTCTTGATTATGAAGAGGCAGACGACAGAGGATATTTCAAATTAGATTTCTTGAATGTAAGTCTATATAGAGATATTAAAAGTGAAGAGCAACTTAACAGACTTTTAGGAACGGAGCCATTATGGGATCTACTTACACATCAAGAATTCAGCGACAAATTATTTCACGTAGGAGAACACAGTTCACTCCTACAAAGATTGAAGCCGACAACAATAGAACAGTTAGCGGCGACACTGGCAATAATAAGACCAGCGAAGAGACATCTAGTAGGGAAGTCATGGACAGATATAATGAAAGAAGTATGGGTAAAACCAAGTGATGGTGCATACTACTTTAAGAAGGCACACGCAGTTGCTTATGCTCATGCAATAGTTGTACAGATGAATTTGATCTGTGAAGGGTTAAAAAATGAAAACAACTAATGTAACGTTCTTCACAAACTTTGAAGAGCTAAAGATAAGTTTGCCGCCTGTACCAGCAAGTAAGTTTTGGCCTGAATGGTTTAAGAAACAAAAAACTCCTGAAGTTGCACCCACACAAGAATCAATAGATAGAGGCGGACCAAAGACAGTTAAAAGTTGTCCTGGTATACTTGATGTGCTTAACATGGGATATATCATTCCTTTGTGGAGTGATTACAAAGTTGTACGTGTACCAGAAACACAAGAACAACCACAAGGTATCAGATGGAGACTGCCAGGTGGACAACAAAGTTTGTATGGTGCCAGCACACATCCTATGGAACAGATATCTACATATCCTTTTGGTCCAAACACATTCAAAGGCAGTTTTAAATTTATGAATCCTTGGTACATTAAAACTCCTCCAGGATACAGTTGTTATGTGATTGCACCTTACTATAACAAACATGATAACTTAGAAATAATGAATGGTGTAATTGACACTGACTTGTATCATGAAGCACACATCAACAGTTTCTTTACTGCACCTATGGGAGAAGAAATAACTTTTGAATATGGAATGCCTATATGTCAAGTGATCCCATTCAAGAGAGAAGACTATGAAATGTCAGTTGAAGTAGGCGATCATAGAAGTATGAAAAACAAAGTTACACAATTTATACACAACAGTTTATTCAAAGCACAACATTACAGAGAAAAGTTAAGTCCAAAAAGATATAGATGATACTAGATAAAATCAAAGCACGTGGTGATGAGATGGCTCCTTTAGAGGGGCATGATAGACTACAATATTTGATTGACATAGCTAGAGAAGTTCCACCATTAGACGACAAAGATAAAATAGAGGAAAATAAAATTAGAGGTTGTGCAAGTAACCTATGGGTGGTAGGACACATGAATGAAGACGGAACCATGTCATACAAACATGATGCAGATTCTTGGATTACAAAAGGAACTGCAAAAGTTTTGGTTGATTTACTTAATGGTGAACACAGAAGTGAGATAGCACATCTTACATTAGAAAGTTTTGAGGGCTTGGGTATAAAACAATTACTTACTATGCAAAGACAAGTTGGCTTTGGTAGTTTAGTAGAAAGAATGATAACAATAGCAAAAACTATATGACAGCCGAATTTGGTTTAGGAATGTTTTTCTTTGGTGTTACTGTAACGGTAATAGGATTTTTTATTGCTTACACGGTTGCGTATAAACATCACAAAGCTGAAGAAGAAGCTAAAAAAGAGAAAAAAGGACCACTTACTTTTTTATAAAAGGTTTGCGTACAAGTTGTACACTTTTCCTTTTCACACGTTTGATTGCAAGATTGCCAATGTTAACAACTGGTCCAGCAGTCACCTTTACATCCTTACTATTCATTGTGATAAGACAATGCCTAAATGACGAGAACTCCTTGGGTAGGAATATTGCTATAGGTATCGTACGGTTGCTTTCATGCCACCATACTTCGCCCATCTCTACAAAGTGCTTCTTTTCTTCATCACTTCTAAGCAAAGTATAAACGTACATACTTGTAACATTGTTGTCCTGGTTATTAATAATACCCACGTACTCATTGCCACCGTACTGCACAATGCTTAGATAAGGGAAGTTTTTTTCAATATCTTTTAATAACATTTTCTCGATAAATATGTGTATGCAACTAACATATCGATATTTAGCAACCAATAAGTCAGTATTGATAGCAGATCTGACTAACAACATAACGGAGTATAGACCAGTGTACGCAAGAAACATGACAGTCTACAGAGGCATAGATAATGTCTTGACCTTTGAGATTAAGAACCCAGACCAGAAGCCTGTGAGTATTTTAAATACCTACAAGCCTTATTTTGTAATGTTTGATGAAAACAATACGCAAATTATATCACGTGAAGGCACAATTAAAGAAACATCAACGCCTTCTTTCAAAGGACAATTTACTGTTACAGTAACAGAGAATGACCTGCTCAGCTTGAAGTCACAGCTCGCCAGTTATAATGTGTACATGGTTGCTACATCTGATAACGCAAAAACACTGACCTATGCAAACACGCACTACAACGCAAAAGGTACCATTGAAATCAAAGGTGATGCTTTTCCAGGACCAACTAATACATATTCCATTAAAACATTTACTGAAACAGGTGTTGACACAGGAATTTATACTAGTGAAACAATAACTGGAGAACCAGCTATCAACGGAAACGAAGCACTACATACTGCCGCTGTATACAGCACAGACTTTGTGGGAGAAGTTTTCATAGAAGGAACTTTGGATAATACAGTGACTGGATCAACCAAATTTGGTGACATTGCCAAAGTAAATTTAGCAAGTTCAACACAACCAAACTACATAAATTTTAATGGTGTGTTCAATCATTTAAGAGTTAGATACACAAAAACTTCTGGCACAATTGATAAGGTTTTAGTAAGAAACTAGTTGACTTTTCTTTAAGACTATACTATAATTGTATTATGAGTAGTTTAGTCTTTGATACATTAATCGCACATCTTCCCGCAAAACGGAAAACAACTCCAAGTGGTTGGACAAGTTTCAATGCCCCGTGTTGTCAACATAATGGAACTACTCAAGATACCAGACAACGTGGCGGCCTGATTACCAATCCAACTGGTGGTGTTTCTTATCACTGCTTCAACTGTGGATTCAAAGCAAGTTGGAATGAAGGACGTAAACTTTCCGTAAAGATGAAAAGGTTATTACAATGGCTAGGCGCCTCAGATGATACAATTACTAAATTGGCCCTAGCAGTTTTACAGTACAATGAAACACAAGGATTGGCACAAGACATTGTGCAGTTGCCTGAGTTTAAAACTGTAGAACTGCCAGAAGGTGCAAGACCAATCAACAACTGGGATGATTGGCAGGCATTGGAGCCAACTGGTATTGATGAAAACTTATTCAAGGTTGCAGAGTATATGAAGAAGAGGCAACTTAATATTGATGATTACAACTTTCATTGGACACCTAAATTAGGATATCGTGATAGACTGATCGTTCCTTTTTACTATGAAGGAGACGTTGTAGGTTGGACTGCAAGAAAGGTAACTGATGGTAATCCAAAATATTTGAGTGAACAACAGCCTGGATATGTTTTTAATTTTGATGCACAAAACTACAATAGAATATTTACTATTGTTGTTGAAGGTCCTTTTGATGCACTTGGTGTAGATGGTGTTGCGTTGCTAGGCAGTGAAGTCAAAGATCAACAAGCACTACTGATCAAATCATTAAATAAAAAAGTAATTCTTGTTCCAGACAGAGATGAGAATGGTCAAAAATTACTTGAACAAGCTATTGAATTAGGTTGGTCAGTTAGTATGCCTGATTGGGAAGATGAAGTAAAAGATGTCAATGATGCAGTTATGAAGTATGGCAGAATGTATACTTTACACACAATAGTATCTTCCACAGAAGACAGCGAATTAAAAATTAAATTAAGGAGCAAACAATGGTTTGGTTAAAGAAACTATACAAAAGGATCGTTGGCTTTTTTGATAATTGGAAAGAACGTAGAAAGTTCAAAAAGAGAATCAAAGAGTTACAAAAGAAGGATCCTTTTATATACAAATAGAAAGTACTAGTATGGTAAACGACGATAGAACAGAAGAAGCATATAGAATAATTGAAAGCAAAGTTAACGAAATGTTATCCGACAAGGCTGGATATGATCCTTTAGAGATAGCAGGAGTCATGTGTGCTCAAGCAATTAGAATATACAAATCTTGTTTGACTGAAAAAGATTATGACGACATAATGGAGGCAATTTTTGTTTCCAGATTAAACATTGAACAAATGAAAGGCCCGACGAAACATTAATATGGAATATGAAT
>CESP01101578.1_pt1 | contig 11574 bp, 9 predicted proteins | sample 531211 | NCBI WGS metagenome assembly CESP01 (sample SAMEA2622074, study PRJEB7988) | marine metagenome | biome: marine biome (ENVO:00000447); feature: surface water layer (ENVO:00002042); material: "saline water (ENVO:00002010), including plankton (ENVO:xxxxxxxx)" | depth 5 m | reverse complement strand
GCTGGTCATAGAGAATTAATCAAAAAGACGCTGTCATTGTCAAATGAAGTCAACATTAGCTCAGTTGTTTTAACATTTGACCCACTTCCGGAGGAATTTTTTAAAAGAAAGAATTTTTTTAAACTAATGACATCAACTGATAAATTAGACTACTTTCGAAGAGTGGGTGTTGACACTGTAATCAAAGTCCCATTTACGAGAGATTTTTCTGAGATTGCTGCCTCAACTTTCATTAGTGATATATTAATAGATAAACTTCAGACACAAAAATTGATTGTTGGAAAAGATTTTAAATTTGGAAGAAACAGAGAGGGGAGCTTCGATACTTTAGCGAATGAAAAAAGGTTTGAAACAAAAATAGTGAGCATCGTGAAGGAGTACGATGAAAAAATTAGCAGTTCGATGATAAGAGAGCTCATAGTAGATGGGGATATTGAAAAAGCTAACAGTTATTTAATGAACAAGTTTGCTATGGATGGATATATTGTTCATGGAGAAAAATTGGGTAGAAAACTGGGTTACCCTACCGCTAACATTGAAATATGTAAATCATTTCCAATAAGTGGTATATTTCTGGTTAAAGTGGTTATTGAAGACACACAAGACAAATTTGGCCTAGCCAGTATAGGTAACAAGCCTACGTTTTCAGGAAAAAAAGACTTACTAGAGGTTTTTATTTTTGATTTTAATTCAGATATATATGGGAAAAAAATTAAAGTATATTTCTATGAAAAACTAAGGAATCAAATAAAATTTGATAGCGAGAGTGATCTTATAAAACAAATGGACAATGACAGTGCTAGCGCAAAGAAGATACTAAAGGCTAAATATGGACTATAAAGATACTCTAAATTTACCTTCGACTAAATTCCCAATGAAGGCTAATCTCCCTCAAAAAGAACCTGAGATTCTAAAATTTTGGGATGACATAGATTTGTATCAATGCATAAGGACAAAGATGAGTGGTGCTGATAAATTCATGCTTCATGATGGCCCACCGTACGCAAATGGAGACATTCATATTGGTCATGCGGTTAATAAAATTCTCAAAGATTTTGTTGTGAAAAGTAGAACAATGTTTGGATATGATTGTCCATTTATTCCAGGGTGGGATTGTCATGGTTTGCCAATAGAGCTTATGGTAGAAAAAAAATATGGCAAGTCTAAATTTAAAGATAATAAAAATGCTTTCAGAAAAGCTTGTAGAGAGTTCGCTTTAAAACAAGTTAAGAAGCAGAAGTCAGATTTTATCAGACTAGGTGTCACAGCAGATTGGAGTAATCCATATTTAAGTATGGATAAAAACTTTGAAGCATCTATCATTGAGAGTTTTGCAAAAATATTGTCTAATAATCACGTTTATTTCGGTTCGAAGCCAGTTCATTGGTGCATAGAGTCTGAATCTGCTTTGGCTGAAGCAGAAGTTGAATATCAAGATGTGATATCTAAATCTGTATATGTTGTATTTAATTCAGAAATGGATAAAGAAAATGTTGGCTTGGTGATTTGGACAACAACGCCTTGGACTTTACCTGCTAATAGGGCTATAGCAGTTGGAGAGGAAATAGCATATTGTGTCGCCCAAAAAGGGGAAAAAAAATATATTTTGGCTGAAGACCTACTTCCGGTTATTGAAAATGAACTGAATCTCAAATTCAATATTATAAAAAAATGCTTTGCAAAGGACTTGATAAAATTAGAGGCACAGCATCCCTTCTATAATATCAAAGTTCCAGTCATCATGGCTCCTCATGTCACCACAGACTCTGGAACAGGGCTTGTTCATATAGCACCGGGACATGGTCAAGAGGACTATCTAGCAGGTATTTATAATGATCTTGAGATATTCAATCCTGTAGATGCAAAGGGCTTCTATAATAATTCTCTTGAGTATTTTGGGGGGTTAAACGTTAGAGATGCTGAACAACCAATAATTGAGCATATAAAAAATAACGATTGTTTACTTGGAGTAAAAGATTATTCTCATAGTTACCCTCATTGTTGGAGGTTTAAAACTCCTCTCATATTTAGAGCTACCCCACAATGGTTTATAAGCATGGAAAGTAATAATCTGAGAGGAATCGTAAGCGATTCAATTGGTAAGGTTGAATGGATACCTAGTTGGGGATTAGAGAGAATTAAAAATATGATAAAGAATCGTCCTGACTGGTGTATATCTAGGCAGAGATTCTGGGGCGTACCGATTCCTCTCCTGGTACATAAAGAGTCGGGTGAACTTCATCCGAAAATTCAAGAATTTTTGAAGAAAGCTGCTGATATCGTTCGGAAAGGTAACATTGAGGCTTGGTTTGAACATGACAAAACCAAAATTCTCGATGAGAGTCTCGAAGAATATGAGATAGTTTCAGATACACTTGATGTATGGTTTGACTCTGGTGTCACACATATATCTGTAATGGAAGAAAGAGAAAATACTGAACAGTCGGATCTATACTTAGAGGGATCAGATCAACATAGAGGTTGGTTCCAATCATCACTTCTAACATCATTGGCAATCAAACAAAAAGCACCTTATAAAAAAGTACTTACTCATGGATTTGTTGTAGATGCCAATGGTCAAAAAATGTCTAAATCACTCGGTAATGTAATATCACCTCAAGAAATTATCAAAGAGAAGGGATCTGATATTCTTAGACTCTGGGTTGCCACAACAGATTACACAAAGGAAATGAATATTTCAGACGAAATTATCAAAAGAACAAGCGAGTCGTATAGAAGGATAAGAAATACCCTTAAATTCCTCATCTCTAATATCAATGATTTTGACAACAAAAATATCTCTTTCAGTGAGCTGACACTTCTGGATAGATGGATACTATGGGAGACAAAACTTTTGCAAGATAAAGTACAACAAAACTATAAGGACTTTAAATTTCATCAGATTGTACAGGATATACAAAACTTCTGTACTGTATATCTTGGAGGGTATTATCTTGATATCATTAAAGATAGATTATACACAACAAAGAAGAATTCTCTGGCAAGGAGATCTTGTCAAACTTCATGCTCGGAAATACTCAATTTTTTGAATTTGGCTATTGCTCCTATTTTATCGTTCACATCAGAGGAGACATTTAAATATTACAAGAATGATAAGAACACAATTTTTTTAGAGCAATGGAGAGATATTGATATTGAATTAACACAAGATGAAATTGACACGGGCAAAATACTATTCGAATTAAGGGAATATATATCAAGAGAATTAGAGAATGCCAGAAATAAAGGAATAATTAGATCATCACTAGATGCAGAAATAGAATTATCTATCGAATCTCGTAAATATAAAATCTTAAATGATTTTCAAACAGAGCTTAAATTTATATTCATTTCATCGAAGTTTACTTTAGCTGAATCTAAAGATAAGGAGATAAATGTAACGATTAAAAAAAGCAAAGAAAAAAAATGCGAGAGATGCTGGCATCATGACGAAACTGTCGGTGCAATTTCTGGTCATGAAAAGATTTGTCAGAGATGTTATTCGAATATCTTTGATGATGGTGAAGTGAGAATATTAGGTTAATGAATCAACAGTTTATTTTCTGGATTTTTTTAGTAGTCTTATTAGATCTCTTCGTTAAACACGCTATTGAAATATTTGACTGGGGAATAAAGCCCATATCAATTTTTCACCATTTGATTATTAGCAAAACTTACAACAAAGGGTTATTTTTTGGAATTGCACACTCTGATTCTATAATTGTAAATTATTCGTTAATATTACTCATGACTCTCGTAATTTTGATTTTAATTTTTTACATTTCAAAGCTTTTAAGTGAAAAAAAATGCATGTCGAGACTGTCAAAAGTTTCTTGGATAATGTTGCTTGGTGGAGGAATAGCCAATTATATTGACAGGGTTATTGATAACAAAGTAACCGACTATATTATTCTTCATTATCACGAGTATTATTTTCCAGGTATATTTAATATTGCTGATGTATTTATTTCACTTGCATTTATTTTAATTGTTATAGATACGTTATTTACTAATGAAAAAGAAGATAGAATATAACACAAAGGTAGATATACACTACTCCATTTCTAGTAAAGATAATATAATTTTTGAATCTACTTTTGATAAAAAACCAATTCATCTTCAGATTGGTGATGGGACTATCCCTCAGAAATTAGAAATTACCTTATATGGTCTCCACGAGCATGATTCACAGGAAATTGAATTACAACCAAAAGATGCTTTTGGAATGAGAGATGCTAAAAATGTGAAAACTATTGAAAAGAAAAATTTTCCAGATAATCAAATGATTAAAATCAATAATGTGCTAGAAGTTGACGTGAAACAAAATGATGGAAAAGTTACATCAACATTTGCTATTATTAAAGAGATTGAAAAAGATGAAGTAACGCTTGATTTAAACCATCCCTTAGCAGGTATGACCATTAAATTCAGAGCAGAAATAGTTAAAATTTATGACTAGAAAATTAAATGGCTTAAAAATTGTATTAGCGACACCTAGAGGATTCTGTGCTGGTGTTGAGAGAGCAGTTGGAACACTGCAGAAAGCCATTGATTCGTTCGATAGTCCAGTCTATGTGAAACATGAAGTTGTCCACAATAAATTTATAATAGAAGACTTTAAGAAAAAGGGAGTCAAATTCATTGAAGATATAAATCTTGTGCCAGATAATTCTGTATTGATTTATAGTGCACACGGTGTGTCTAAAAATGTGAAAGAAGCAGCAAAACAGAAGAATCTTAAAATTTTTGATGCCACATGTCCTCTAGTTACAAAAGTGCACATTGAGGTCCATAAACATGCTAAAAATGGAACGGATGTGATTCTTATAGGACATAACGGGCATCCAGAAATAGAGGGCACAATGGGGCAATATGACTCTGAGACAGGTAATATACATCTCATTGAAAGCGAGGAAGATGTCCAAAGTTTAGAAATCAAGAACCAGGATTTAGCTTATGTCACTCAAACTACACTATCAATGGATGATACAAGTAAAATTATAGATTGTCTAAAAGAGAAGTTTCCTAACATTAAATCGCCGGCCAAAGAGGATATTTGCTATGCTACGCAAAATAGACAAGATGCGGTGAATTCTATCATAGAATATTGTGATTTTTTGATTGTAATAGGATCAAAAAATAGCTCTAATTCAAAAAGATTAGCTGAGCTGGCGGTTAAAAATTCAGTACCCGCAGTATTGATAGATCATAAAGATGATCTTGATATAGAATTATTAAGTGATAAAAAAATCATCGGTATAACGGCTGGGGCTTCAGCACCTGAAATACTATTTAATGATGTTTTAGATCATCTCATATCTCATGGTGCTGAGATAAAAGATTTTGGCCAAGAAAATAAAACAGAAAGCATAACATTTGGGCTACCGAAAGAACTAAGAAACCTATAAATCATGCGTAACATTTTCATCTAACTCATCATTAGGAGGAGAATACGAAGGATCATTTGGATTTAAGAAAATAAACTCATGTTTATCTTTTTCTATTTCCACAAAATCGAGCTTACAGTTCTTTAGATTAACCATAGAGTCCGGAGAAATAACTATTTCAATATTATTAATTTTTAAACGCAAGTCCTCCTCTTTTGACTGATCAAAACCCATCAAATAGTTGAATTTTCCATCTTTAATATCGACTGCAATTCTTAGTGGCCAACCCTTGGAATCAGATGCCTCAGAAGCACTAGAAATTTGCTTCGCTGCTTTATCAGTTATTTCGAAAATTTGTTTTTGCTTCATTTTCTCTCCACTATAAAATCTAAGAAGTTTTTTATCCATCTTGTTTTGCTTGTGTCTCTGATATGACTATATGTAGCTAATAGGTTTTTAAAAATTATTCCATCACTATTTCCATCTACTCCAAAACCTCTTTTAACATTGAAAACAAAATCATTTTTAACAAAAGCTCCCTCTAATTTTGAGTGATGGAATTCGTGACACAAAATAGATTTTCGATTAGGCAGCCATGGATGATTTTTCTTTACTTGCAAATTCACATAACCCCTACCAATTGGGTGATCATGCATAGTTATATTACCATTTAGAGCACCTACCATTTTATATTTTCTGTTTTTAAGTTTTATGCTTTTGGATAAGTACATTAAGCCTCCACACTCAGCATAGGTTGGACCATAGTTAGTTATAAAATCTCTTACCTCTTTTTTTAAGTAATTATTTTTAGATAATTCATCTAAACATAACTCAGGAAATCCACCACCTATTATTAGCGCGTCGATAATTGGTAGTTTCTTATCCTTAAGAGTATTAATAAATTTTACTTCTACACCATAACTTAAGAACTTTTCAATGTCATCTTGATAATAAAATCCAAACGCTTTATCTTTCGCTATACCAATAGTAATATTTTTAAATTTTTTTGAAGTATTTAAATTGGTTGATATCGCTGGTATGTGGTTTTTTTTATGAACACTTATGTGGTTTTTTTTATGACCACTAGTAAATTTAGAAATATCTACAGATTCATTAATTGTTTTTTTGATAACTTGAATTTTTTTATGAGAGAATGCATCCAGGAAATTAGGTTGTAGCCCTAGATGCTGTTCAGTGATAATCAGGTTTTTATCTCGCCAAATTGATCCTAATACCCGCATATTCGTATATTTTTTAATAGAGGAAATTAATTTATCTTCATGTCTGGCGCCATTCACTTGATTAAGTATTAGACCATGATACTTGATACTCTGATCAAAAGATTCATATCCATTCAATAAAGGAGCTATGCCTCTAGTCATGCCCTCACAATCTATTACTAATATAACTTTAAGTCCTAATAATTTTGCCAGTGCTGCATTACTATCATTACCATTCAAGTTGATGCCATCAAAAAGTCCTTTATTAGCTTCTACGAGAGATATTTCTGAATTAGCTACTTTCTGATGAAAAAAATCTTTAATTTCTCTGTTTGTCATTGTATTAAAGTCGAGATTGTAACAAGGACGATTAGATGCAGCTGACAACCAAAGGGGGTCGATATAATCAGGACCTTTTTTGAATGATAAAAATTGTTTGTGTTTTTTTGACAAAATAGCTGATAAGCCAATAGCAACTGTTGTTTTACCAGAAGATTTTTTAGTTGAAGCTATTAGAAAAGAATTCAAAACTCACCATTAACTGTCGGATTCAGCTTTCTTTGCCTCTGGAGATTTTATAATAGTAGGTAAAAAATCTAAATTTGCAATACCTATTAATACTATTATAAGAGATAAGGCAACACCACCCAGGCCTAATCCTAGCTCCCATATTGTAGGGATGTACGTATGAATGACATTATCATAAAAACTACTCTCTATAATTTCATAATTAGTAAATATTTTAAGTGGGTATGCTTGACCCGCTATAATGATGACGTACATTGCGAGAAAACTACCAACAAGAATTAAAAGAGTAGCACTCATCAAACTAGATTCTGTTTTATTTTCATCTCTAAATAATACAAACAATGGAAGTACTAAACCAATAACAACTTGCCCAACCCAAAAAGCAATCGTATAGACGCCACCATCTAGAAGGATGAATTTCTCAAACTCCAGGTGTTTAGATATATATAAATTAGTTACATGATACAAGATAAGAAAATAAAGGTTAGCAAATAGAAATAACAGCGTCAGTTTACGCAGGTTTTGTAATATCTCCTCAGAGAAAAGTGTTTTTTGAAAATAATTTATTGCTTTTATTATAAGGAAATACACCACAGTTCCATATAGCAAAGACATTATTATAAATAATGGAGCTAGTATAGCTGTTCCGTAAGCTTCACGAGAGATGAGAAAACCAAATATAGACCCTGTTCCTGTTGTTAGAACTATTCTCCAAGTAAAAGCAAAAATACCAGCAGGTCTAGAAAATCTTTTAACGTTTCGATCTAGCATAGTCCAAATATATATTGCGAGAATTCCAGCAAATCCAGAATACAAGAAAATGTTCCATGCAAAAATCGATTTAAAATTATAAGTAGTCATTGCTACAATTAACCTATCTGGTCTTCCAAGATCTAGAACTAATATAGCTAACCCCGATATTAAAAAAGCCATAGCGAGTAAGGCTGACAGTGGAGCTAGAGGTTTGTATAATTTCTTATCAAATACTGATGATATTGAAGCAATATTGAGAACACCAGATGCTATAACAATCAATAATACTGCAAATATATGCGGTAAACCCCAAACAATTTGATTATTCATTCCTGTAACATAATGACCTTCTGTCTCCATATAATGCGAGCACAAATACCCCACTAGGATAAAAAAACCAAGACTAAAAAACATCATCCAAAAAATCTTTGACTCTATCTGGAATTTTTTGAATATTATTTTTTCCATGTTTAAATGCTAGAGTAAGTGACTCTTTGCTTCAATGATAAATCAGCACGAAGTCTTCTATTTTGTTTAGTTTTTAAGGCTTGGCTTACCCTACTATTAGGATCAGATAGATCACCAAAAGATATGGCTTTATGTCCCTCTTTCATGCATGCTTCCTCACAAGCAGTAGTCGGAATACCATGATCAATTCTATTAACACAAAAATTACAACTCTCAACGCAGCCTTTGCCTCTTGGAGCAGTTGTAACTTGTTCAGTTAAATTTTCATGTACAAAAGATCGAGCTTTGAATGGACATGCCATCATACAATAACGGCAACCTATGCAAGTATGTTGATTCACCATAACTATACCATCAACTCTTCTAAATGAAGCTCCAGTGGGACAAACATCACAGCAAGGAGGATTCTCACAGTGTTGACAAAGCATTGGTACAACTTTTACCTTATCAGTTTTGATATCTTTAATTGTGAGTTTTCTTATCCATTGAGAGTCTGTCTCAGGTCTATCAAATCCATATAAACCATTTTCTTCTATGCATGCATCAACGCACGCCGAGCAACCTTTAGCACACTTATCAACATCAATACTCATTGCCCATTTTGTGTCTGATTTCACTTCTTCATTTAGTGGTTTAGCAGCCTCAACAGTAGTTACTAAGTCAGGAATGAAGTAAACAGTAGACAATACGGAAATAGATTTTACGATGAAGCCACGTCTGCTAAGTTTTGTGTGAGTGTTCATTTAACACCTTCAACGTAACTAACTAATTTCTCAATTTCTTGAGATACTTGATCTTCCAAATGATTGTAATTGTGACTAATGTGAGCCTCTGGCTTTCTCCCTCGAGGTACAGAGGCATGACATGAGAAACAATCTATATTGACAGCTGTCTCAACATGACATGTTTGACAAAATTGTCCCTCAGAATTTATCGGTATTGGTTCACCGACCTCATCATATGAGACATGACAGTCTATACAATTTGCGAAACTATGATTTTTAGTTCGCACACCATTAATTACTGTTTTATCTCGTTGATGATATAAAAAAACAAAATGCTCTTTCTGCATTATTTCTGTGGGTTCAACGCACTGTGTTGCATTGTCCGCTTTTGATTTACCTTTAATTGAATGGTTTATACCATCATGACTATATACGTCAGGAGAGATTATAAAAACTATTACTAGCAGTAGCCTTATCGCTAATTGGTGCACTTTCTCCCTCCCAGATTTCTACCAATGGTGGGTAGCTATTCTCCAAGACCCATTTTTATATAACCCGTTGGACACACGTCTGCACAAATGTGACATCCAATGCATTTATTGTAGTCAGTGTCGACGTATCTACCAGTTGTTGATTGATCTTTTTTTACTCTAAATACAGCATCTTGAGGACAATATATAACACAGTTATCACATTCAAAGCACATTCCGCAACTCATGCATCGACCTGCTTCTTTTATAGCGTCTTCCTCTGTCAGTCCAATAATCCGGTCTTCATAATGGTCTATAACATCATCTCCTGTCGGCACGTCTTCGCCTCGCTTATATCTCTCTTCATGTTTGAAATGACCAAGAAATAGCTCTGTTGATGGGATTACTTCTTGTGCAGATCTATCTTCATAGTTGTGAACAACAGCAGAATTATTATCACTACCTCTCAATTTATCTGGATCTTCAATTTTTGCCTGATAATCTTGAGGTGAGAGATCAGTCTCTCTAAGCTTATCTAATAATTTAAAATGATGGACATCAACTTTAGGTCTCCTTTTAAAATCATCATTTTCGAAATAACTCTCTATTGTGTCTGAAACGATTGAGCCTTGACCAATTGCTGTCGTTAATAGGTGTGGTCTAATAATGTCGCCAGCAACAAAATGTCCTTCTTTTGTTTTGTGTCTATAAAAGTCATCAACATCAAAGAACCCTTTTTCATTTCCCATCTCCTCATAACCTTCTATATCAGGGCTTTGACCAATAGCAGAAATTATCAGGTCAGCCTCAATGACTTTTTCTGTGCCCTCAATAGGTTTTGGAACATTCTCTTCGAAGATACAATCAGCTACAACGAGAGCAGTCGCTCTACCATTTTCATCTTGTTCTATTTTTACGGGTATTACTCCATTTAATATTGATACACCCTCATGCATTGCATCGTTGACTTCCTGTTCGGCAGCAGTCATTTCCTCTCTCTTAAATAGGGAGGTTAGTGTTACCTCGGCACCTTCTTTGATAGCTTGCTCCGAGACATCTTGAGCAACATAACCATGCACAACTGCCTCTGGTTTATCTTGAGGATTCATATTAGAGATATGGCCAAGTCTCCTAGCAACTGATACCACATCAATGGATGTATCACCACCACCAACACAAACTACTTTCTGAGCTCCAACTTTTAATCGTCCTTGACTGAATGCTTCTAAGAATTCTACACCATTTAAACAATTTTCCGCATCACTTCCATTAATCGGAAGCGATTTTCCATTCCAACATCCTATCGTCCATAAAACTGCATCATGAGATTTTTCGACATCTTCTAGAGGCACATCTTTGCCCACTCTTGTATTGAGCACAACTTCGATATCTCCTAGATCAAGAATACGTTTAATTTCTGCATCTAAGATATCTCTAGGTGTTCTATAGTTAGGTATTCCGTAACGCATCATGCCACCGAGCTGTTCTCTTTCTTCAAAAATAGTTGATGCATAACCTTTTTTTCTCAACTGATAAGCAGCAGACATCCCAGCGGGCCCACCACCTATGATTGCTACTCTTTGCTTTTTTAATTCTGGTGCAGGATCAAACTTAAAACCCTCTTTAAAAGCTGTATCGCCAATAAATTGTTCAACTGCGTTAATTCCAACATAATCATCCACTTCATTTCTGTTGCACCCACTTTGGCATGGTGCAGGACAAACTCTACCCATTTGAGATGGGAACGGGTTCGCGGTTGTGGATCTCCTAAAAGCATATTCAGACATAGTCATGCCCTCGGGTGCTTTCTCAATACCTCTAACAATTTGAAGCCAACCACGTATATCCTCACCTGAAGGACAACTTCCCTGACATGGCGGAGTTTTGTGGATATAGGTAGGACACTTATGAGATTTATCCTCATTAAAAATATCTTGCGAGAAGTCTGTATACTTGCTGTCACCATCAGAGAATCGTCTATAGGTATTCTCCTCTTTCATCAAGTTGACTGTTTTTTCTAGCT
>CESP01150886.1_pt1 | contig 11596 bp, 9 predicted proteins | sample 531211 | NCBI WGS metagenome assembly CESP01 (sample SAMEA2622074, study PRJEB7988) | marine metagenome | biome: marine biome (ENVO:00000447); feature: surface water layer (ENVO:00002042); material: "saline water (ENVO:00002010), including plankton (ENVO:xxxxxxxx)" | depth 5 m | reverse complement strand
TTGTCAGGTATCATGAACGCATATCAGGCAGTCATCAACCACAATGACAGTGGAAATGCCAGCTACAAAGGTAATACTAGACCCGCAGTTATCAACGCATCCTTTGGTTCTACACAACCTAGTGGTTCTTTCCCGTATGTTGAACTAAACGAGGCAGGAACTGACGCAGGATTTGACGTAGAACTATATGACGAAACAGAGAAAGACGTAGTAGATGCTAATATTGTACTCGTTAGATCAGCGGGTAACGGATTTAAAGACTCTAGTGACAGTTTCTTAGGACCTCTACAAGGTAGATACCAACCAGGTACTAGATCAGCAGGATATCCAGACGGTGACGTAAACACAGTTGACACAAATATCGCGTCTATCTCTGTAGGTGCTACAGACTACAATGATTTCTGGGCAGACTTCTCTAACTATGGTTCTGCTGTAACAGTTACAGCACCAGGTCAACATATAACTGTACCAAACTATAACTGGACAACTAACACCCCATATACATCAGTGGGTAATTATAGTGTTATACAAGGTACATCGTTCTCAGGTCCTATCACAGCTGGTGTAGTATCTCAGTTCATAGCAGCTAACAGTTATACACTTAGTACAGGTACACTACCAGTCTTATGTAAAAACTGGATCAGAGGATCAGGAGATCCTGGCAACTTCGCTGCTACAAGTACAACAGCGTACCCTGCTAATACAGCTCACGAATATAAGTTACCTACAGACCCATTCGCAGTCAGTTCAGGTAGTAATGTAATCAAAGTATACTATCCTTCCCTGTATTCATCTGCCTTCTTGAACAAGATAGGTAAGAAACTACAGCTAAGAATAGCAGCTACCAGTTTATCAATAGGTGGTCTTAATATTAAAGAAGTATCTGGCACATGGTATGGTATCACAGGACAGGATGCTGCTAATAACTATATCGAGATAACTGTACTTAACAGTGGTACAAGTAATGAAGTGGGTGGTGGAGATAATAACTATGCTTGCGTAATATCTGACACACATGAGGGAACTGACGGACCTACATTTGGTAATGTCACACTATATGCTGAGTTAGACTCAGAGGAAGCAGGACATACAGGTCGTACTATTCAACAGATACCAGTAGATACAGGTGTTGACTTTGACTATAGTCAGACAGGTGCTTTGATTAGTAAGGTCAGAGGACTGTTCACTAGATACATCTCTAAGACTATCACATGGTTCTATAACGGTAATATAAGTTCAACAGGAGGACAAGGTGTTACCAATGGAAGAATATATTGGGATACAACAGGAGTCACAGCTGGTAGTTACTTTTATCAATGCTCTGCTCACAATGACATGTATGGCACAATCACTTTATCTGGATCAGGTGGTACTGCCAAAAGATATTGGAACGTAACCGCTTCAGGTAGTAGCAACTATACTTTAACAGAACAGAATGTCAATCCTGTAGTCAATACATATAACTTTGCTGTTACTGCTAGTGGTAGTCAAGACTATATCATATCTGGTTCTGATAGGACTGGTTCAATCAGTGGTAATGACCCTGCTATTGTAGTACAAGTTGGCGATACAATAAACTTTAATATGAATGCGGGTGGCAGTCACCCAACTGTTTTCAAGACTGTACAGGGAACTGGTTCAAGTAATCAAGTATCAACAGGTACATACACAGGTGGTGGAGCATCAGCATCTGGTACTGTCAAGTGGATCACAACTGGTGTACCGATTGGCGTATACTACTATCAGTGTACTGCTCACAACAATATGTACGGTACTATCACTGTACAGGCAAACAGCACAGCAGGACAGAGTGGTGATGATGTAGGTATCAATGCCACACCAGGTGACATTCTAGTATTTGACACTACAGCAGGATCTAGTCATCCATTCTATATCAAGACAGCACAGGGAACTGGTAGTGGTAATCAAGTAACTACAGGTAAGATAGGTGGTGACGGATTCGCTCACAATACTTCTATCAGTAAAGACATAGGTGTTGATGAGTTCAAGAGTTATGCTAATGAGACATTTAACGCAGGAGAAGCATATACTCTTTCTGGTGATGATATATCAGGTACAGGATTAACATTCAATACATCAAGTGGTGTTCTATCAGGTACAGTTACATCATCCTATCAGGATACATTCTTTGACATCGTAGTTACAGAGGATAGTTCTGGAGAGGTAAAAAATTATAACTTCCATACACTAGGTACAGGTGTTGTAATTACAATCGGAGATCAACCTTCGGATGCGACAATAGAAGCAGGAGCAGGAACTAACGCACAGTTCGGTCCTCTTAACGCAAGTATATCTGACAGTTCTACTATCAACTACCAGTGGCAGTATAGTACAGGTGGTGCTTGGACAAGTATTAGTAGTCTATCAGGACATAGTGGAGAGACAACAGATACACTTACAGTAGATGATGACTACTCATACAACGGATGGCAATACCGATGCGTTTGTAGTTCTAATACAGCAGCTGCTGATACAACATCTAACTCTGCTACATTAACTGTAACTAGAGTAGTAACGATATCACAGCAACCACAAAACCAATCAGCTGTATCACCAGCTGCTGCTACATTTAATGTAACTGCTAGTACTGCTGATGGAGCATCATTATCATACGGATGGGACAAGTCAGAAGATAATGTAGTATGGCATCAAATACCAGGTGCTACAAGTTCAGCATATACAACTACAGCTACCACATATGACAGTGGTGGTACACCTCCCGCATCTTTTGATGCTGATAACGGTGACTACTATAGAGTCAGAGTCAATGCTATCGGTGCTTCAGAGATAACATCTACGAGTGCCCAGTTATCAGTTACAAGAACTATAACAGTAGACACACACCCTACCAATACTACAGGAGCAGTAGGTGGTACAGCAGACTTCACAGTTGCTGCTAGTCTTTCTGATGGAGACAGTGCTGACCTTAACTACCTATGGCAAGTATCACTTGACGATGGACAAAACTGGTCAGGTCTTTCAGGAGCAACTACAGCATCATATACAACACCTACACTTTCAGCTCAGTTTGATGAGTATCAGTATAGATGTTTAATATCTGCGGCTGGTGCTAATAATACATTCTCTAATGCTGCTACCTTACAGGTAGAGTCAGTATCAGTTAGCGTAGTTTCTGATCCTAGTGACAGAACTATAAATGAGGGACAGGCAACAGGTTTCACAGCAGTTGGTACAGTAACAACTTCTGCTATCAGTGCGTTACTCAACTCTTCCTTTGGAGTTGGTAATTGGACAACACCAGCTGGTGGTGGTGCTTCTGCTAAGGCAGAGACAGCTGCTGACCCAGAGCTATACAACTCTATATGGTCTAGTCATACACCCTCAGTCCAGTATCAGTGGCAAAGAAAAGATGGTGATGAAACTATCACTGTCACAGTGGGCACAGATACAGTTAATGGACAGGCAACAGGAGTATTCTATTTCAATGGCGTAGAGAAACCTAATAACTTTGAATTTGAAAGAGGAGCAACATACTTATTTGATCAATCAGATTCTTCTAACATTACTTGGAACACTCAATCTCACCCATTGATGTTTAGTACAACAGAGGATGGAGATCTAGTAGGAGGTGGACAACACTATGATCCTACAACCACTGTCTACAGATTAGATGGTGTCATCAAAACTATGGCAGAGTACACTGCTCAGTTCTCTGGTGCTACAGTTAGAACTGTAACGTTCACACCACCAAGTAACGCACCTAATACACTTTGGTATTGGTGTCACTTCCACACAGGTCAGGGTAACTCAATGATTATGACTGATGAGTGGAGTGATATCAGTGGTGCTACAAGTCCTACTTACAACACAGGAACAGCAACTTACGCAGCAGATAATGCTGATCAGTATCGTTGTAAGCTTTCGGCTATAGGTGCTGACGCTGATGTATTCACCTCAGCCGCATTGCTAACCGTCTACAGGACTCATAGTGTAACTTCTGAACCAGTCAACGCAACAGGTAATGAAGGAGGCACATCATCATATACTGTAGCGGGTACAACATCAAGTGGTTCACACACATATCAGTGGAGTAAATCTGATAACGGTGTTGACTACAATACTATACCAGGTGCGACAAGTGCTACTTACACCACTCCTGCTCTAGTATTTGCTGATGATAATGACGACAGATATAAGTGTACACTAAGTCTAGTAGGTGCTCAGAGTGATATAGAATCAACCTATGCTGTACAGACAGTTCTTAGAGTTATTTCTATTCAAACTCATCCACAACCACAAACTATTATTGAAGGACAGACAGCAACCTTTAGTATCGGTGCTTCTATTACCAGTGGAGCATTGAACTACCAGTGGCAGAAGTCAACTAACAGTGGTGCTGATTGGGCAAATATAAATGGTGCGACAAGTGCTAGTTATACTACACCCACACAACCATTCCCAACAGTCAATAATGAATATCGTTGTGTATTATCTAACTCTAATGCTATATCAGTCACATCAAACTCTGCTACTATAACTGTTAATGAGTCTGAGTTCGTAGAAGCAGCTGCTACTATGGAGGTCAATATAGACGACACAACTAACTTGACATTCAACAGACAACCTACATTTACAGCAGGAGCATTTATATCACAGTACGCAGGATCAACACATCAAGCATCGTTCTGGATAATCAAGAGAGTGGCAGATAACGCAACCGTATATGATACATCACAGATCACTGTACCTGACTTATCACAAGGTGATACTGGTAACTTGACTACGTTTACAGTACCAGCTGGTACACTTGATTTCGCAGTCACATACTCTGTACAAGTCAAGTATAAGGATAACGCAGGACTACAAAGTAATTACTCATCTCCTGTACAGTTTGCTACACCTGTAGTAGATCAACCAGAAGTACAAACTATTACTCCTTCATTCAATCCTACAATCAACGTTCTAACTCCTGAGATCAAGGCAGGATATGGACATAACTCAACTGACTGGCAGTTCTCACAGGGAGATACTTTCATTAACATTGAACATCAATCGTTAGGAAACTCTACTAACCTACAGTCTTATACATTACCAGGTGACGTTACACTGTTACCTACAACTACATATTATGTAAGAGTGAGATTCAACGTGGATACAGTCTAATGGCAAAACCAAGTAGTAAAGCAACTCTAGCAGAGTATGCTTTAAGAAAACTAGGAGCACCAGTCCTAGAAATAAACGTAGATGACGATCAGATAGATGATCTGATTGATGATGCTTTGCAGTTTTTCCAAGAGAGATCTACTGATGGTTATATTAGAACGTTTCTAAAGTATAAGTTTGATCAAGCAACTATAGACTTGATGAAGACTGACACAACTACCACAGTGACACAGGTAGGTGCTAGACAACCAGAGTTTCTTGAGCAGAATAATTTTATTACTATGCCTGAGCATGTCACCTCAGTCATTAAGATATTTGATTTCACATCTAAGAATACTACCAACCTATTTGACGTAAGATACCAGTGGAGATTGAATGATCTCTGGGATCTAACTCAGACTGAGATTCTTACATATGAAATGGTAAACAGAAGATTAGAAGATATATACTGGTTACTAGAAGGACAGAAACAAATAAGATTCCAAGCAAGAGGAGACAGGTTATACATGGATCTTGACTTCAAGACTGATGTAAACGATGGTGACTTTATAGTATTTGATGCTTACAGAGCATTGGATCCTTCATCATTTACTACACTATATGATGATATTTTCCTCAAGAGATATACTACACAACTTATAAAGAGACAGTGGGGTCAGAACTTGAGTAAGTTCCAAGGTGCTCAGTTGCCAGGTGGTATCACTATGAATGGTGATCAAATATATCAACAGGCACAAACTGAGTTAGACAGGATAGAAGATGAGATGCTAATGAAGTATGAAATGCCCCCAATGGATATGATCGGATAATGGCAAGAAACGTATTCTTTACACACGGTACTCGTAACGAGCAGTTCCTTCAGCAGAACCTTGTTGAAGAGTATATCAAGATGTTTGGTATGGATGTGTTATACATTCCCAGACAGATGATAGCAAAAGATAATGTGTTCAATGAAGAGGTTGTATCACAGTTCGATGACTCATATATTATAGAAGCATACCTAGAAAACTTTGATGGTTTCCAAGGTGGTGGAGATCTATTGACAAAGTTTGGTATCAGACAGACTGATGAGATAACTATGGTTATATCACAGCAGAGATTTAGTGATCTTATATCTCAGTTCCTATTGTTAGACGAAGACATAGAGGTAGGAGAAAGACCACAAGAAGGAGATCTAATATACTTCCCACTATCATCTAACTATTTTGAGATCAAATTTGTAGAGCATGAAGAACCTTTTTACCAGTTAGGAAAGAACTATACATATAAACTAAAAGCAGAACTCTTCGAGTACAGCGACGAAGGTGGAGAGTTCTTCGCAGGAGACGACGAGTTAATAGATACAGGTTATACTGTACAATACTATTATCTTGTAACGCCTGGCGAGTCCGCTGCTGCGACTCCGCTACTTGATGGAGATGTAGTATCACAGGCTATAGTTACTACAAATGGTAGTAAGTATAACTTTACTCCGACTGTTACTGTTACAGGTGATGGTACAGGAGCAACAGCACATGCTGAGATGATCGTTGTAAATGTGGGTGGATCTATTCCAATAACCCCAGCTGTCTTAGATCCTACTGTGAAGAACGGTAAGATGGTTGGTCTAGAAATAATTTCAGGAGGTAGTGGTTATGATGTATCTCGATCTAGTATTGATTTCACTGATCCTAGTAGCACAGGCACCAAACCTGTGGTCATTCCGACTTTTAACTCGTCTGGTTCTCTCACTAAAGTCGAGATTACAAATGAAGGATCGGGGTATGATTCTGTCGAAAGGATAGTTATAGACAGTGGTGGTAGTGGATACACTACTGCTGAATTTGATATACAATCAGTACCAGCTGGACTGTCTGGAAACTTTATTGATAAGGAACAAGTTACAGGTGGAACTACTGGTGGTACAGCTATGATTGCTGATTGGGATAAATCAGAAGGCTGGTTGAAATTAAAATCAGTAACAGATGACTTCCAGATCGGTGAACTATTGGTAGGTAATACCAGTGGTGCGTCAATAACGATACATAGTTATGACGCAATGAAAACTACAGATACTAAATACTCTGAGTCTTCCACGTTTGAGACACTTGCTGATGATATCATTGACTTCAGTGAAGGTAACCCATTTGGTATAGGAACATAAAATGTTAGGTGAATACACATATAATAAAGTCATCCGTAAATGCGTTATAGGATTTGGTACTTTATTCAACGGAATAGAAGTTAGAAAAGAGACAGGTGGTACAACCTATCAGAAGATGAAAGTACCTCTTGCCTATGGTCCTAAGCAAAAGTTTTTAGCAAGACTAGAGGGACAACCAGAATTAAACAAGAAGGTTGCCATCACTCTACCTAGAATATCATTTGAACTGTCTGGAATATCATATGACAGTACTAGAAAGTTAAGTCCTATAACGACTGACTATAAGAAAGATGGTAAGAATGTAAGAAAGATATTTACACCCGTACCATATAATCTAGACTTCAGTTTGTCTATACTATCAAAGACAAACGATGAAGCGTTGGAGATTATAGAACAAATCGTTCCTATATTCCAACCATCATATAATATTACTATCAAAATATTAGATGATATCAATGAGTATCGTGACATACCAATCGTTCTGAATAGTATTTCCTACTCAGACGAGTATGAAGGTAACTTTGATCAACGTAAATTAACTACGATTGACTGTACCTTTACTGTCAAAGCATACATCTTCGGACCTACATCCACACAGAAACCAATCAAGAAAGCAAAAGTTCATTACGATACTGGTACCCCTGCGACACCAAACCGTCGTGTATCATATCAAGTAGAACCTACTGCCTTACGTGATAAGGATAGTGATGGAGCAGGACTGACTATCACAGCACAGGTCAACAGTAAGGTAGCTACACTACCAGTTGTAGACTCAACTGTACTCAGTATAGGTGACTATATTGAGATCAATAACGAAGTTATGAAGGTCAAGAGTAAACCAGATGGTACATCTATTACTGTACATCGTGGTCAAAATGCCACAACTCAATCTGCTCATGCGAGTGGTTCAGTTATAGATATTATAACAACCGCTGACACAGAACTATTAGATAGTGATGATGACTTCGGATTCAACGAAATGACTTCTTTCTATGGATAACAATTTCGGTGGTTTAGAAAAGGCGTTTGATACCTCAGAACCTAAACCCAAAAAAGTAACTCCTATCAAGAATACTGATGATCAGATAACTGATGATCATGAGTATGCTAGGTCAAACCTATACTCTCTCATAGAGAAAGGACAGGAAGCAGTTGATGGTGCTTTAGATGTAGCACAAGGGAGTGATCACCCTAGAGCATATGAGGTAGCAGGACAGTTAATCAAACACGTCGGTGACGTTGCTGATAAACTTATGGCACTTCAGAAAACAACCAAAGAAGTAAAGGAAGAGAAAAAGAAAGGACCTTCCACAGTTAACAACGCTTTATTTGTTGGTAGCACAGCAGATTTACAGAAGATGTTGAAGAATGCTTCCAAGGATAAATAAGTAAGAACCAACTATTATTAACATGTCAGTATTAAAAGTAGTGCAGGATGGACCTACGGTAACCGTTGGTAGTGCTGCCAATACACAAAGTACAGCACTATCTGTGAAGACAGGTATCTATCGTTTTGCTGCTGAAGTCGCAAAGGGCGGTGCTGCCATACAGTTAGGTGGAGATGCCAATGCCACTAACTCAAGTTTGTATGTAGAGAAAGGCGAATCAATTATTGTCAAAGGTGACAGCCCAGTACGTATGGGTATCACGGGTGCTACTGCTGCTAACCCAGTAGTATTCACAGTAGAAAGATCAGGTGGAAATCATAATCAGATTAAAGTAGGAGACTACGTTACAACAACTGGTTCATCTGTTGGAGCATATAATTTATCTCACGTTGAGGTAACTGCTGCTACACCATCAACAATTACAATCGGTGGTACAGATGGATCTGGTTTCGCAGCATTCTCAGGAACTGCTGAAGTGCGAAAGTCTATGAAGTATGCTATAATGCCTAAGACTGCTAGTGGAGCAACAGTCCACTGTACAGAGGTTCAAGTCGTTGTATCATAATGATCACAGAAGCTGCGAGACTGAATGAGTATGGCAAATACTATTACGTCGAGTTGGTTTGGCGTGGTAGACCATACCGTGTTCAGATATTTTTCCCAAAGCTTCAGAAACCACAACGTCAGGATATCCAAAAACAAGCTGGCAAGATATATCCTGGTGCTAGAATAGTATCATATGTAGAAGCAAGTCGTTCTAACGATCTACCTATGCTATTCGCTATTGATTATTTCTAATGCAGTTCAGAGAAAACGACATACTAGAATTACTAGACCTATGTCGTACAACAGATAAATGTAGTGTCAAACTTATACGTAAGTTAGAAGACTACCTAGAACAATATTCTTGTGATGAGCAAAATTTGGCACGAACATATCCCCCCTTCCCTCTTTAACAAGTTAAAAGATGCTTGTATAGAAAGAAGGAAAGATGAGGACTGGGACTATAATAATAAATTAGTTGGTGCTTTGAATCAACAGTCATCTCTCGTTCCTACTGAAGGGTTGGAAGATTATCTCGTTCATACTTCACAGAATATATGGCATACAATCTTTCAGACATGCCCATATAAAGGAGACTTCGATCCAAACTATTTGGATCTCCGCGAACTATGGGTAAACTATCAGAAACCTGGTCAATACAATCCTTACCACTGCCATCACGGTGTGGTAAGTTTTGTTATTTTTGTAGACATACCATACGGTGTGGAAGAACGGAAAGACTTTGCTAGTGATGGTGGATTCCAACTAGAGGATAGACTTATAAACGTGGATAGATCATGGAACGGACAGGTGCTTATGTTTCCGTCTCCTACTAATCACGCAGTTTATCCTTATCATTCCACAGACAAAGAAAGAATTACCGTAGCAGGAAATTTATTCTGGAAAGTGTGCTAAATATATTAGCACCAATTATCGCCATGTCTGAAGTACCAGAGGATCGCCTCACAGCCCAGTTGGACTTTGAGGAAGATATGAAAGAGAACCCTGAGTTCTACCAAGATTATCTAACAGCACACCATAATGAATACCCAGAAGCACCTCACTGGGATTACATAATAGACAAGTGGGTAGCATATGATCATGGAGTCACAATGTTCTTTGACAAAGAGTCAGAAGCACGTGACTGGTATTCGCTAAATACCCATAGTACAAGTAGTTAAACAGTTATAATGTCACTGACGATTCGTAGATTACCTGAACAGGATAACAATCTGCTCAGACCACCGACAAGTATACAACCCTCACAGAATGGTGACGTAGTATTAGAAGCAACTTCTAATAGCGTTTTGACCATGAAGTTGAAGGGCACTGATGGTGTCGTCAGAAACTTTGACGTTGGTGGTGGTGGATCAACGATTGGTACAGAATATGATATCCGTGCCATCTCAGCTACATCTCCTGATGTTACATTTAGATTGACATCTTCTTACTCTGTATTAGATGATATTACATTTAAAGGTAACTCACAGCAGATAATTATTAGTAGAGTAGACGACGATAATATACAATTTGCTTTCCCTAACGATGTCACAATGCCTAATGACTTGACAGTCACAGGTGATTTGACAGTTAATGGAACTACTACTACAGTTAATTCTACTACCGTACAGGTGGATGACAAAAACCTAGAACTAGGTACAGTCGCTTCACCTACCGATTCTACGGCTGACGGTGGTGGTATAATTTTGAAAGGAGCATCAGACTACAGTATGCTCTGGTCAAATACTAATGATGCTTGGACATTCAATCAGAATGTATTTCCAAGTGCTGATAGTTCATTTGATTTAGGTAGCAATCTTATACGTTGGCAAAACATATATGGTGACGCTGCTAATATTACATCTATAACAGGAGCACTTACTGGTAATGCTGACACTGCAACTAATTTACAGACTGCTAGAGACATTTCGGGCGTTTCGTTCGATGGTGGATCGGATATCACACTGGTTACTGACAATGTTCAGGAGTCAGGAACCCCAACCAATGTGTACTTCACAAACACTAGAGCGAGATCTGCGATTTCTATCACGGACTCTGGAGGTGATGGATCCCTCGGTTACGACAGCGGAACGGGTGTTGTTACCTATACTGGTCCTAGCCCCTCAGAAGTTAGAGCACATTTTTCGGGAGGGACAGGAGTTACACTCACCTCTGGAATAGTTAACATAGGACAGGCAGTTGGTACAACTGATGATGTAGAATTTAACCAAGTAACAGCCGCAGTTGTAGGTAACGCAACTACAGCAACAACATTACAGACAGCAAGAAATATAAACGGTGTATCATTTAATGGTGGTGCTGACATCACATTAGATCTAGATGATATTCAAGAAGCACAATCTACACCAACAAACTT
>CESP01039281.1_pt1 | contig 11598 bp, 8 predicted proteins | sample 531211 | NCBI WGS metagenome assembly CESP01 (sample SAMEA2622074, study PRJEB7988) | marine metagenome | biome: marine biome (ENVO:00000447); feature: surface water layer (ENVO:00002042); material: "saline water (ENVO:00002010), including plankton (ENVO:xxxxxxxx)" | depth 5 m | reverse complement strand
TTTCACAAAATGGTATTTGGATAAAAAAAAGTTTAGTTTTTATTCTTCATTAGCAGGAGGAGCATTAGGTTTAATATTTTTAACAAAGCCTACTGGAATTTTAATATTTTTTCTCACATTCTTATGTCTATTATATAAATTAATTAAACGCAAAAATACATTTACATATAGTTTAGTAGAATGCGTGATTTTTTTTACAACATTTATAGTTGTAATTTTTCCTTGGTTTTCTAGAAATTGGCTTACTATTATTACATCTACTATTAATGCTTGGAACTGGGGAGTTAATTTTCAAGATGGTCTTGAATTTTATTCAATTGAAAGCTGGTTATTTTACTTTAAAAGATTACCCTTAATTTTTGGTCCAATTAATTTCTCAATTTTTTCAATAATATTTTTTACTGAGAAATTATTACAGAGAAATCTACTAAAATTCAATATTAAATCATTAACAAAAATCGATTTATGGTTCCTTACATATATTTTTAATTTTTATTTAATTGTTAGTTTGATGTCAACAAAGGATCTTAGATTTTTTGTGCCTATTTTTCCCCTTTTCTGCATTTATCTTGCGATCTTCTTAGATTCAAACAATTTTAAAATCTTTTCAAGTAGAAATAAGAAATCAATAATGCTATTTTCAATTATTTGTTCTTTATTATTTACTAAAAGCGGATTTTTCTCAAAGAACTTTAATAATAACTCAATAAATACTTGGCCTCATGCTGAGATTATCAAAGAGATAAAAAAAGAAAACAAAAATCTTGTCTCAACTTTGGCTATATTGCCAGATACTAAAGAAATAAATACTTTCAATCTTGAAGCTGAGGCATCTAGGCAGGAAGAATATGTTGCAGTTAGACAGATAATTAGTAACAAAGAAACTTATAAAGATGATTTACAATATTTTGATTGGTTTCTAATTAAAACTGGAGATCAGGGGATAATGTCTAATGAGGCAAAAAATTTGCTTAATCAATATTTGTTAAAAAGTCCTTCATTCATAATTCAAAAAGAATGGTTCCTTACCAGATAAAAATAAAGTTTTACTTCTTAGAAGAAAATCATTAAATACTTATTTAATAAGAAATAATTGTAAGTTCAATTCATCAAATTTAATAATAAAAGAAATTCCAGAGGGCATAAAATTGAGCTTTGTTGGGCAAGGAAAATTGATAAAAAATTCAAATATTCTTTTGGACTTTACCGGAGAAAATCATAAAACCTCCGCAAATTTTGCTTTTGCTAATGGTTCCTTTCATAGGAATTTCGAAGAAGAAAGTTGTTATTTATTAAAGCAAGAAATCCCTATTAAATTTAATGAAAATCATCATAAAGAAGTAAAAGTAAATGCCAGACTTTTAGAAGCAAATGGTAAAATAAATTCTTTAAATATAGTCGATAATAAACTCACTATTAAAGATAGATCATACGATGAGTATCTTATTAAAATGGTCAATAAGGTTTCAAAAGTTGAATTATTAGGTGATTATTTGAGAAAAGGAGAATTTAAAAAACTTTTTAATTTAGTAGGTGTCATTAATCAAAGCGATCCAAATCAAAAATATCTTAAAGACGCTGAAAAAGTCTATTCGCAAAGATACTTGGAAAATAAAAATATCAAAAATTTATATAGTATTTTGATATGTCAAATTCTTCAAAAGAAAGTGGCTAGTTCCGAAAAAACTATAAATAGTATCTTAGATACTGATTTTTCTAACGGTAATGCGCAACTTGTCAAAGCAATAATAAATGTTTATTTATTAGATAAAGAAGATTCAAGATTATCTTTGAATAATGCAAAAATATCTAATAAGTCTAAAGAGAGTGAAGAAATTATAAATTTTATTGATGGTTTAACGAATATATTAGAGTTAAAGTTTTTTAATGCATACAAGCTTTTAACTTAAGAGAAAAAAATAAAACTTGATTTTAAATATACCTTTAATAATTTAAAATTAAATGAGGAAAAAAATTTTAATGAATATAAAAGAATCAAATATAGGTATTATTCATGATTGGTTTTTAAAAAAATCATTGGGTGGTTCTGAAAAAGTCACATTCCTTTTAATTGACTTTTTTAAAGAAAAATATTCTAGGCCAGATATTTTCTCGTTAACATCTAATATTGAAAGTTTAAAGAACAGATCTTTGGATGAAATCAAAATTCAAACAAGCTTTATTCAATCATTACCTTTTGGGAAAACAAATGTTCAAAACTATCTTCCTATTCTCCCTTATGCTATAGAACAATTTGATCTAAGAAAATATGATTTAGTAATAAGTTCAAGTCATGCATTAGCTAAAGGTGTTCTTACTTCTCCAGACCAATTACATATAAGTTATGTACATACACCAATGAGATATGCATGGGATCAGATGCAGACATATTTAACCCAATCAAAGCTATCGAAATTTGGATTTGAAATACCAATAAGATTGATGCTTTACAAATTAAGACAATGGGATTTCTTTAGTTCTCAAAGGTTAGACTATATAATTGCGAATTCTAACTTTACCGCTAAAAGAATCAAAAAATATTGGGGATTAGAATCGGAAGTCATTAATCCTCCCGTTGATGTAGAAAGATTTAAGTATAAAGAGGCAAGAGATGATTTCTATTTGAGTGTAAATAGATTAGTTCCAAATAAAAGAATTGATTTATTAATTAAGTCATTCAATCAATTGAATTTACCATTACTAATAATTGGCGATGGACCAGAAAGATTAAAGCTTGAAAAAATTGCCAAGCCAAACATAAGTTTTCTTGGTAAAAAGTCTGATTTTGAAGTAGTAAATTATATGAGTAGATGTAAAGCATTTGTTTATGCTGGAGTAGAAGATTTTGGTATTGCCCCTGTTGAGGCTATGGCCTCGGGGTCTCCTATAATCGCATTTGGGAAAGGAGGTATATTAGATAGCGTTAATTGTTTATCAAAAAGAAAACCAAATCAATTGTCCAATGGTATCTTGTTTAAAAGACAAACTGCAACTGATATTATTGACACAATTGGTTGGTTTGAAGATAAAAAAATTTGGAAAAAATTTGATCCACAAGATTTAAATAATCATGCAAAAAATTTTAGTTCTAAAAATTTTAAAACCAAATTTGAAATATCAATGGGAAAAGCTTTGGAAAAATTTGAAAAAAAAAATAAATGGTAAATTTATTTTATTTTAAATTCCTCAACTACAGAAATAATGAGATACATAAACAATAAAGAATTAATAACGAAAGATTTCTACCAAAAATTCAAGGAGTTACTCGATTTTTTATTTGCTTCTATTTGCTTGATAATCTTTATACCAATTTACTTAGTAATAGCTTTGCTTATTAAATTCAGCTCAAGAGGTCCAATTTTTTATACACAAAGAAGATTAGGGAAAAACAATACTTTATTTAATTGTATAAAGTTTAGGACTATGCATCCAGAAGCTGAGAGTATGCTAATTTCTCTGATAGAAAACGATAAAAAATTAAAAAATGAATTTTATAAAGACTATAAAATAAAAAATGACCCAAGAATAACATTTATAGGAAAGTTTTTAAGAAAGACAAGTTTAGATGAATTGCCACAATTTATAAATGTTCTTAAAGGTGAAATGAGTATAGTAGGCCCAAGACCAATAATTACAGAAGAAATTCCAAAATATGGTGAAAACTTTTTACAGGTTTTTTCAGTAAAGCCTGGCATTACAGGTCTATGGCAAATTAGTGGGAGAAATAATCTTAGCTATGAAAGAAGAGTGGCTTTAGATAAAATCTACTCTGAGGAAATTTCATTTGTTCTTGATCTGAGAATTATCCTAAGAACAATTGGGGTTATTTTATTTCCAAAAGATAAAGGAGCATTTTAGTTTTCATTAACTTTTAAATTGGATCGAAAATAAATCTTATTATTAGTTGAATAATTTTAAACACTATAAAAAGTGGTCTTAAAAATAAAAAATTTATATTCACTATGCTTTTATAAAATCATGTCAAGTAAAACAATTAATTTAGTTGGAAGACTCTTAAAAAGTCTTTCTAAAAAGAGAAAGCTATCATTATTAGCTTTATTACCTTTTGCTATTCTTACAGGCCTAGCCGATGTGCTGGTGGTTGGATTAGTTTCTAGAATGTTTACAGCATTAGTTGGTCAAGAGAATAGACCATCTATCCCTTTCTCTAACTTAATAGCTACCGATACTTTTTCAAAAATATTGTGGCTAATAGGACTGTATGTTTTCTTTAATTGGATTGCATCTATTTTAAGACTTTTACTAAGAGGATTTCAAGAAAAATTAAGAGCTTCAATTTTTCTTGAACTCTCTAAAGCGGCACAGAAAAAAATTCTTAATCAACCTTATGAATTTTTTCTTACATCAAAAAGCGAAGAACTTGCATCCAAAATCCTGCTCAATATCTCAAGAGTATCAGAGAAATTAATAAGACCTATTCTTCAAATTGTAAGTGGCATATTCATCGTTATATTTATTTTCTTAGCAATTTTGAGTTTTGCAAAAGTTACAGCTTTCTATTTAATTATTTGCCTAATAATTGGATATACCATAATTTCTTTATCAGTTACACCACTCATAAGAAGAGCGAGTAAGCAAAGAATTATATTAGAATCTGAAATTAACAAAGTAATGACTGAATCAATATCTACAATAAGTGATGTTCATTTAACTGGTTCCCAAAAATATTTTGAAAAAAGATTCTTAAAAGCTGGAGATAAAGCATTCCCATTTTTGTGGAAAGCAGAAACATTTCCCGAATTCCCTAGATCTCTAATAGAGCCGTTTGGAATTAGTTTAATTTTCTCTATTGGTTTATTCCCATTAATTTCTGGTAAAAATCCTACAGCATTTCTTGAAATAATTCCTTTTTTAGCAACGATAGCAGTAGCATCATTGAAATTGACTCCTCCTTTACAGGATCTATTTAGAGGAATAACCGATTTAAGATCCGGATTGCCTGATGTAGAGGAAGCTTTAAAACTAATTGAATTACCAAATAGGAAAATTTATAAAAATGAAAATCATGATTCAATTGAGATAACTCCTTCAAGCCTCATAGAACTAAAATCCGCCTCCTACAAATATCCAAACTCTGAACAATTCGCCTTAAAAAACATAAATATTTCAATTCCAGTAGGATCAAAAATTGCATTTGTAGGTAAAACTGGGAGCGGTAAAACAACAACTGCAAATTTAATTTTGAATCTGCTAAATGCAAATACAGGTGGACTATTTCTGGACGGTAAACCCTTAAATAATAAATATGTCCAGAATTGGCAAAAAAAATGTTCATATGTTCCTCAATCAATAAATCTCTTGAATAATGATATTCGTTCTAATGTAGCCTATGGAGTAGATGAAGAAAATATTGATAACCATAGAGTTTGGAATTCATTAAAGGTCGCCCAGTTGGATGATTTTGTCAAAAATTTACCTAATGGATTGAAAACAAAGGTTGGAGAAAATGGGGTTAGATTATCGGGAGGGCAAAGACAAAGGATTGCCATAGCTAGGGCGTTTTATAGGGATACAAAATTTTTGGTGCTTGATGAAGCTACAAGTTCCTTAGATAATATTACTGAATCCGACCTAATGAACGAATTAAGGAATATTTACAAAGATTTAACGATCATAATTATTGCTCATAGAATTTCAACAATTAGAGGATGTGAAAATATTTATGAATTTGAAAATGGTCAAATCAAAGCATATGGGAACTATCAAGAATTATTTTTAAAATCTGATAGTTTCAAATTATTGACATCAAAAAAATAAATATTTAAATATTTTGATAAAGTTTTTTATAGTTTTCTGAAAAATTTTTTGTTGAATAGAAAGCTCTCTGAATTTTTTGAGAATATATAGTTAATTTATTATTTAGGGAATGATCCTTAATTAAAAGATCTATATATTTAGCTGCCAAGAAGACATCATTTAATTCGTACAGAAGACCTGTTTGACCATGAGTAACAACATCTTTATTACCCGATACATTGGTAGCGACTATTGGCAAACCAATAGACATGGCCTCTAATAAACTTATTGGTAAGCCTTCATATAAGGAAGTTGATAGGAACAAATCTGCAAAGTCTAAATATCTAAATACATCTTTTTTTTCACCAAGAAGGTAGACATTAAATATATTTTGTTCTTTAAGAAATGAGTTAGCTTTATCTAAAAGATCTCCTCCTCCCAAAACAAAAAAGTTATAATTTTTTAATATCTTTGCTATACCAAATATTTCAAAAATATTTTTTTGCTCAACTAATCTGCAAACAGAAATTATATTAACTTTCTTACTCACATAATCTCCAAAATTTTGGTTTATTTTTCTAAGTTTTTTATTCTTCACGGCATTATTTATTATTGAATAATTTTTTCCTATATAAATATTATTTTTTTTGGCATATTTTAATTCCCCATAAGATACAAAAATTTTATGATTATCGAGTTTTCCAAATATATTCTCATATAAAATATAAATTTTCTGATAGATTTTTCCATAACATTGTATGTGGATACCATGAAAAGTTATGACTATCGATTTCCCAGTAAATATCTTGAGAACTCTAGCTATAAAGCTAGCCCCTTTCCCATGAGCATGAATAATATCTATTGAATTTACCTTTACAAAAAGAATCAGTTTATGTAAATCCTTCAATGTTAACTTTCGCTCAGATACCTTAATATATTTCCCATCCTTAAGATTATTAATTTCAGGCATGTTGGGTAAAGCATAGTAAAAATCAAATGTTTTATTTATTAAAGAACTAAGCATATAAATATGTTTTGGACCTCCACCAATTTTTGAAGTAGAAGATATCATTAATATCTTTTTCTTATTAATCATTTTTTATAGTGTTTATAAATTCTTTAGCCATATTCAAATGTATGAGCACCGTTGGAATCATATCAATATATCTAAAAAGTCCAGTTCTTCCGCAAAATATTAATTTACTATCACGAAGAGAAAATTTTTTATATTTATTAAAAAGAATATTTGATTCTTTTGTTTGTACTGGATAATAATATTCATCAGGATTTTCTGCCATTGAACAAGGAATTTCGTATGTTATCGTTTTTACGCTATTCGCTTTTTGATAACTATTTGGGAACAAACTCCATTGCGTTTTTCTCGTATATTTTCCTTCATCTGTAAAGTTTATTACTGGTGATTCTAAGTCATCTCCTTTCTCCTTTCTATTTTCAAATAGTATAGATCTATAAGGTAAAATACCAAATTTATAGTTATAGTACTGATCTATAGGAATACATAAAAAAATTTTTTCGTAATCTTTTTCCATTTGATTTTCGTATATTGTGTCTAAACTTAATTTAATATTTTCATGAGAAATCATATTTTCAATCATTTTTGTATATCCATTTTTTGGCAATGCTTGAAAATTATCATTAAAATATCTTGTGTCATTATTAGTTCTGATGGGTAATCTTGAACCAATTCCTATTGAAAGATATTTTGGGTGAATACCCCACATTTTTTTTGTGTATGGCCTAAAAAATATATTTGCCAACTTATCACCTATTGATGCTTCAAAGAACTCATCAGTATTTTTAGGAATAAGATTTTTATTTCTTATCGAATCGAGAAATTTCTTAACTTCTAATTCATTTTTAAATTTTTTGCTAAATACATCCTCTATGGTTAATTTATTTATTGGCAGAGGAGTAGTTCTTCCATCGCTCAGCAAAGCTCTAACTTTATGCTCATAAGGGATCCAATCAGTAAATTTACTCAAAAATTTAAGTGCAGGTGAATTCTTATTACAATGAAGTAGATGTGGTCCATATTTATGAATTCTTTCAAAATTACTGTTATTAAAATCAAAAATATTTCCTGCTACATGATTTCTCTTATCTATAATATGAACAAAAAAATTTTCCTCTGCCAATGACCTAGCTATTGTTGCTCCAGCTAATCCTGCACCTACAATCAAAATTCTTATTTTTGAGTCCCCTTTCAATTGTTAGAATTTTATTATGAATAAAATCATATCAAATAATGGCCTCAATAATTATTTCTAGATTTAACGAAGACTTATCATGGCTAGAACATTATAAAGAAAAGTTCGATATTACTATATACAACAAGGGGAATAAATTATCAAAAGTTAGTTCCGGCAATATAATATCTCTTCCAAATGTCGGGAGAGAGTCACACACCTGGCTGCACCATATCTTTAATAATTATGAGAATCTCGAGGATAACAATATATTTCTGCAAGGTAAAATTGACGACCTTAATTGCATGGCCTATCAAGATCTAGATTTATATATAAATGATCTAAAAAAGAATGAATTTTCTTCCAGTAGGTTAGGAATACTTGGTCCATTTCATTGGTCCCATAATGTTGGGATTGAGAAAGATTCGCGATACTACTCTGATTGGAACAATAATAAAATAAGAAAATCCTCATTGGGTTTTAGAAGTTTTGCAAAAACTTTATTCCCTGAGATCCCAATCTTTGTTGCAACATCATATGGAGGATGTTTTGCTGTCAGAAAAAAGGCAGTACAAAGAAACAGTAAAGAATTTTATGGGAATTTATTAAGTGTACTTGATAACCATCAGAATCCAATAGAAGGCCATTATTTAGAGAGATTATGGTGTTACATGTTCACAAAAAACGAATATTTCTTAAAGTCAATAAAAGATGTTTTCAAAACAAAGATTGAGCGTTTATTTAAAGTACAATTATCTTTATAAAGTAGAAGATTTACTTAGGAAAAAATGGAAAATATACCCGTAGTACCAATTATTTTGTGTGGAGGTTCAGGGACAAGACTTTGGCCTCTATCAAGAGAGAGTTATCCAAAACAGTTTTTAAATCTTGACAGTGAGGATAAAAAGTCGCTACTACAAAAAACTCAAGAGAGAATACTTCATTTAGATAATGCATTGGATCCTATATTGATTTGCAACGAAGAACATAGGTTCATCGTTGCTGAGCAAATGAGAGAAATCAATCAAAACCCCTATTCAATTATTTTAGAACCATTTGGCAAAAATACAGCCCCTGCCATAGCATTAGGAGCGCTAAAGGCTCTTGCTATCAATGAAGATTCAATAATATTGGTATTATCATCCGATCATTTAATAAAAAATAACGAAAAATTCATTAAAGTTATAAATAAAGGTCTGAAATACGCAAGAAATAATTTCCTCGTTACTTTTGGAGTAGTCCCTATTTCACCAGAAACCGGTTATGGATATATAAAAGCAGAAAAGCCTTTTATGAATGATGAAATAATAGGAAATAAAATTGAAGAGTTTACTGAAAAACCAAATTTAGAAAAGGCGAATAAATTTATCAAAGATAAGAGATATTTATGGAATAGTGGGATTTTTATGTTTAAAGCAAAAACCATTATAAAAGAACTTGAAAAATATTCACCGGAAGTTGTTAAATCTTGCAAGCAAGCTATTAATAAATCAACTAGAGATCTTGATTTTACGAGAATAAATGAAGATGCTTTTGAAAAGTCTCCCAACTTACCAATTGATATAGCAGTTATGGAAAAAACAGACAAAGGTTTAGTTTTACCTCTTGACGCAGGATGGAGTGACATAGGTAGTTGGCAAGCTGTTTGGCAAACTTCAAATAAAGATAAAAAAGGAAATTTCATTCAAGGTAAAGTAATAACTAAGTCAGTTGAGAATTGCTATCTAAGGGGCGAAAGTAGACTTATAGTCGGTATAGGGATCTCAGATTTAGCTATTATTGAAACAAATGATGCTATTTTGATATCAAAAATAGATGATACTCAAAAAGTAAAAGACATTGTCAATCAACTAAAATCCAAAAATATTCCAGAAGGTCAAAAGCATAAAAAAATATACAGACCATGGGGACATTACTTATCAGTCGTAGAAGAGTCAAGATGGCAGGTAAAACTTATTATGGTGAAGCCAGGTGAAAAATTATCCTTACAAATGCATCACCATAGATCAGAACATTGGGTAGTGGTTAATGGAACAGCAAAAGTGGAATTAGATAATGATATTAGTATGCTTTCTGAAAACGAGAGTATATACATTCCTCTTAGAGGTAAGCATAGATTATCTAATCCTGGGAAAATAAATCTTATTTTAATTGAAGTTCAGAGTGGCTCTTATGTGGGAGAAGATGATATTGTGAGATTTGATGATAAATACGGAAGAAATGTTAAGAATTCATATACTGATAAACTTCAGAGAAAAATTTAAAATAATTTTTCATAAATGACATTTAAAATAACAAAAATATGTTGCATAGGCGCAGGTTACGTTGGAGGTCCAACAATGTCTGTCATTGCTGATAAATGTAACTATATTCAAGTAAATGTAGTGGATGTAAATTTAAAAAGAATTAATTTGTGGAATAGCAACAACCTCGATAATTTGCCAATTTATGAACCAGGATTAAAAGAAATCATTAAGAGAAGACGTGGGGAAAATTTATTTTTTTCTAGTGAATTAGAAAAAAATATTTCATCTGCAGATATGATTTTCATATCTGTCAACACTCCCACAAAAGTTAGAGGAGAAGGCGCTGGAAAGGCTAGTGATCTTAAATGGGTTGAGGCCAGTGCGAGAAAAGTTGCTGAATTTGCTAGAGGTCATACAATCGTAGTTGAGAAAAGCACACTCCCTGTTAGAACTGCCAATGTAATAAAACAGATTCTTGAAGCCGCCCAATCTTCTTCTTCTTCTTCAAAAAACCCTGCCACCTTTGATGTATTATCTAATCCTGAGTTTCTTGCTGAAGGTTCTGCGATTAAAGATCTAGAACAACCCGATAGAGTATTAATAGGCGGAGAAAACAAAAATGCTATTTTTGCGTTAAATGATATCTATAAAAACTGGGTTCCTCAAGAAAAAATATTGCACACCAACATTTGGAGTAGTGAACTTGCTAAATTGACGGCAAACGCTTTTTTAGCACAAAGAATTAGTTCAATAAATTCTATAGGTGCATTATGCGAGGCTACGGGAGCAGATGTTAGAGAAGTCGCTAGAGCAATTGGATCTGATAGCAGAATAGGTTCTAAATTTTTAGATTCTGGGCCTGGATTCGGTGGTAGTTGTTTTAAAAAGGATATTTTAAATTTAGTTTATTTATCAAATCATTTTGGATTAAAAGAGGTAGCAAGATTTTGGGAAGGTGTGGTCGAACTAAATACATGGCATCAAAAAAGAATTTCAAGATTAGTAGTTAGCAAACTATATGGTACTGTTCGAGGCAAAAAGATTGGCATTCTTGGTTTTTCTTTTAAAGCGAATACAAATGATACAAGAGAGTCATCAGCAATTAGTATATGTAAAGATCTACTTGAAGAAGGAGCTTTTCTTAATATTCATGACCCAAGAGTTGATTTAAATCAAATAGAAATCGACTTGAACTTAAATGAGCATAATAGTTCCAATAACGACAGCGTTCATAATCATAATTTAGGGGAGGGGGTTTGGATTTATTCGAAGACTATAGAAGAGGTTTTCAAATCGGCAGATGCAGTTTTAATTTTGACTGAGTGGCAAGAATATTCGTTTATAGATTGGAAATCTGTCTCCACAAAAATGAGAAAGCCATCATGGAT
>CESP01004638.1_pt1 | contig 11599 bp, 10 predicted proteins | sample 531211 | NCBI WGS metagenome assembly CESP01 (sample SAMEA2622074, study PRJEB7988) | marine metagenome | biome: marine biome (ENVO:00000447); feature: surface water layer (ENVO:00002042); material: "saline water (ENVO:00002010), including plankton (ENVO:xxxxxxxx)" | depth 5 m | reverse complement strand
GCAGCTATGGCTATGGATATTGATTATATAGGTATAGATGCTAATACATCGTTAAAACCTGGTTATGATAAGATTATTAAGTTATTAAAGCCTTATTCAAAAAGTAAGGTAAAAATGATATTTAAAAAGGCAGAAACAATAGATTTTTCAAAATTAAAATATGATTTTGTCTTTACATCACCGCCTTACGAATATTTAGAAGTATATGAAAATATGGAAAACTATGAAAAAAAAGGAGAAAAGGTAAGTCAACCTTATAGTAGTTCAAAAATTAAAATAGATGATTCAGAGAAATTTTATGATGAATTTATGATACCAACTTTAAAAGAAATATATAAATATCTTCCAAAGGGAAAACATATTTGTTTAAATATGCCTGATATTATGTATGCTAAGATAAAGAAAAAGTGGAAAAAGGCTGATAAAAAGGATGTATATTCAATAGTAGGACGAGTTGGTGGTCCAGAAGATTTTAAACGATTAGAAAAGGAACAAATATTTTGTTGGAAAAAGCATTAAAAACAATTATATGTAATAATATATATAATTGTTATGTCGTTTTCAAAAACAAGTGTAGAAATAATGAAATATTTTTTAGATGATTTTGATAAGTTTTCAAAAAAAATAACATCAAAAAATCAGGAAAGTTTGGATAAAATTTTTAAACAATTTTGGTGGGATATAAAAATATCGGATGATTTAATTGAAAGATATGATAAAAATGATATGTTAAATAAAGAATTAATTAAACGTAAAAAATCTAATGAATTATTTGAAAGTAAATATGTTCCTTCAAATGTAAAGTCTTATGTTGATGGAAATATGATGGGTTATCTAATAGTTAAAACATATTTATGTAATGTTGAAGTAGAAATTATTTATGCTTTCTTTAAACAAAGTGAAATAAATAATTTACGTAAAGTAGAAAAGAGAATAAAAAAGACATTACGTATTTTACGATTTTTATTATTTTACGTTGGAACAAGTAATAAAGTAAAAAAAATAACTATAAATTTGTATCTAACTCATTTAAAAAAAACACTACCAAAAAATATAGTAAAAACCTTAAATGAAGAAAATTGTAATAGTGCTTTAACTTATGCTTGTGCTGAAGAAGGAGAGGTATTAGTATTTCGTGAAGAAGAATGGAAAAAGGTATTAATTCATGAATTATTTCATAGTTTATGTTTGGATTTCTCAGGAATTAGTTATTTATTATTGAAAAATAAATTTAAAAACCTATTAAATGTTAAAAGCGATTATGAAATAAGTGAGGCTTATAGTGAGTTTTGGGCTACAATACTAAATAGTTGTTTTATATCTTATGATATATTGGATGATAAAGAGGATTATGAACAATTTGGATTATATACAGAGTTTTGCATTCAATTTGAACGTATATTTTCATTATTTCAATTGGTAAAAGTGCTTGATTATATGGGTTTGCGTTACAAGGACTTAATTAGTGATGGAAAAATGGCTAGGTCATTAAAAAGAATTTTATTTAAAGAAGAAACAAATGTTTTAGCTTATTATATAATCAAGACGATTTTATTGTTTGATTATGATAAATTTTTATTTTGGTGTGAAAAATATAATATATCACTAGTAAAATTTGATAAAAGTCAATTAAACTTGCGTAGATTTGGTGAGTATTTTCAAGATATGTATAAAAATATAAGATTAACAAAGAGTATTCAGGATATGGAGGTAAAATACGGTAAATTACGAGGAGAATATAAACGTCCAAATAAAGCCATAATAAATATTACAACAAGAATGACTATTTGTCAGGATAAGCTATAAAATTGATTCCTATTTATAGAAAAGAATAGATATCAATTCAACATGGGTGTCAAACTACTGAGTAAGTTACTAAAAAGCGAATGCTCTGATTGTGTAAGAAAGATACATTTACGACAACTAAATGGTAAAAAAATATGTATAGATACAAGTATATATATTTACCGATATAAATCTATGGAAAGTTTAATTGAAAAATTTTATTTAATGTGTTCTATATTCAAATATTATAATATTATTCCTTTATTTGTATTTGATGGAAAACCTCCAGAAGAAAAGAGGGATGAGTTAAACAGGCGTCGTGAAAAAAGAGAAAAAGCGTGGAAAAAATATGATGAATTAAAGGAAAAATTTGGTTCTAATCCTAATAAACATCAAGAAAAAAAATTAGAACAAATAAAGAGGTCAATTGTAAGAGTAAAAAGGGAAGATATAATAAATATTAAGAATCTAATTACATATATGGGGTTTAAGTTTATTGAAGCAGAAGGAGAAGCGGATAAATTATGTGCTGCATTAGTTAGAAAAAACAAAGTTTATGGAGTATTAACAGAAGATATGGACTTATTTGCTTATGGTTGTCCAGTTGTATTTCGTTATATTAGTTTGATTAATCATACTGTTATGCATTATAATTTAAAAGATATATTGAAAAAACTAAAGATTTCACTAGAAAATTTTCAGTTATTGTGTGTGATGTCTGGAACGGATTACTTAAAAACCAATAAAAATGTATTCTACTATTTGAATTGTTATAAGAAAAGTAAATTTATGAGATTTGATAAATGGTTACAAATTCATAATAATTTATCTAATGAAAAATATGAATGCATTATGAAGATATTAAAAATGTATCAAAACTTAGATAAAGAATTAATAAAATATCCTTATATTGCAATAAGAAGTGATACTATAAATAAAAAGGAATTATTTAAACTACTAGAAAAGGAGCGTTTTGTATTTGTATGAATAGGTAATATAATAAATATTTTTTTAGTGTTGTATGTTAATGAAATTGAGTGTGCTGACGTGGAATATAAATTTTATACATGATAATTGGTTAAAAAGAGTAGACAATATCAATAAGACATTACAAGTAGAAATAGAAAATACTGATATAATTGCATTACAAGAAGCAACATTACCTTTTAGCGATGCTATAACAGATATATATAAATTTTTAAAAAATACAGATGTAAAATATTTTGATAATGGATTATTGGAGAGAAATTTTTTTTATAAAGGTATTCTTAATAATTTCCCAAAATATCAAAAATATATTACAGGTGCTTTTGAATATATTATGAACAAGTTATTGTTTTTATGTGGTTGGGTATTTAGCACCTATGGGGAATTTTTGAAAAATATGTACTTCAATCATCCATATATATTTATTATAATAGTTGTTATGTGTCCTATAATATTTTTTTGTGTTTGGGTATTTGTCGGTATGATTACAATATTAAATAAAAAAATAAACGGATTTGTAGAGTCAAAATATGTCGGAAAACGAGCAATTCAGTATATAGATTTTATTTATAATGAGAAACCAATTAGATTTGTTAACGTTCATTTAAGTCCAGGAGATAGAGAATTAGATGAAATCGGGAGATTTAATGAGGTAAAGGAAATAGTAAATTTTTGTAAAGGAAAAGATAATGTAATATTAGCTGGAGATTTTAATGATAAACCTTCTAAGGATTTTTATAAATATTTAAAGAATTCTGGTTATAAAAGCAGTTGTAGTGAGGCGGTAGGAGAAGAATTAAATACATTTCCATCAGATAAACCTGAAAAATGTATAGATTATATTTTGTTTAAGGGTAAAAATATAAAAGTTGACTCAGCATATACATTTGGTTCAAGTGATGCGACAGATCATAAAGGATTAAAAGCTATATTTAATATAACTTAATGTATTACTTAGAGGTGAGAGATCCGGTAGAAAAAGTATTTACAATACCTGAACTAAGATTAATAATATTATCGTATGCGTTAGAAGATAAAATAGAACCAAAAAAAAAGAACTATAATAGATTTTGGAATGATTTATTGGATGAAGCGTGGAAACAATTAGGTTGCATATGTTTATTTATATTAATGTTTATGGTTCTATTATCTATGATTGTGCGATGATAAATATAATATTAATTATAAATAATTAATTATGTCTATAATTAATATAGATGAGTAGTAGTATGGATAAATTTTAAGAATAAGTAATTGAATAATATTGTTATCATAAAATTTTATAAATCTTATGATATTTAATTAAGAGGTTTATGCAGAAGCAGTAGATTTAGCAGCGGAACCACTCTTTGGGAAGTGAGGGCTCATGTAACGCTGAAGATTGAAGTAGGTAAGCTCATCAGTCTTCTTAAGTTTAAGAAGCTTACGGAGCTTAGTGTCGGCTAGGATACGACGACCATTCTTAGGATCCTGGAGCTTATTGGCACGGATGTAAGAGTTAATCTCACGAGTGACCTCTGTACGAGCCATCTCAGTTCCTTTTGACTTACCTAGGAAACCAGCAAGCTCATCGCTAATTACAGCTGGCTTTACAAAACCGCTAGGCTGGCGGTTACCTGACTTACGCTTTTTGCGAGCAGACTTGGATGCTGCTTTTACCTCACGCTCGTGGTTCTTTGAAAGAGTGCGCACCTGAGAAGTAATACTAGTTACTTGAGAACGAAGGACAGAAAGCTGTGCTAAAAGAGCTGTAAACTGGTCAGCAACTGTTGGTGGTGCATCTACGGGTGCTGAAGCAACCTGATTAGTGGAAGGAGCAACTGGGGCTGCTTCTTGAACAACAGTGGACTTAGTAGTCTTAGTGGATTTGGTCTTAGATGTTTTCTTTGGCATCTTATGATTTACTAAAGCGAGCTCTTTTTAAGTCCTTTAAGCAAAATATATATTTATTTAAAATATTTCACACGCAATTAGGTGTAAAATACTTTTTATTGCTGGGCTGGTTGTCCAAAAGCACTATACAACCATGGTAAGGCAATTGCACAATCGTGGCTTACAGTTGTAAGTGCTCCTAGTACATAACATACTCCTAAATATTTCGCATCATTATCTTGACCATTTGTGACAAAAATTTCTATAAGATCTAACACTCTTTTTTGTAATACTTCATATGGCTTGTGTAATAATACATGAATATTAAATCCAAAAAAAGGATTACCGTGTGCTGGGTTAATTTTTCTTTTTGTTTGATTATCTATTTGTGCTCTATATTCCCAAACATCAATAAGTTCTCTTAAAAATCTTTTTACATATATTCTTGGTAACTGTAAAAACCAATTTGGATTTGTAATAAAACCTCTTTGATCCATGTGTTGAAATAACTCTAATGCTTTTAATTCTATTTGTTTTTTTGGGGATAATTCATTTAAATTAGTTTCAATTTTAATATTAGGAGCTTCATTATATATTTTTCCTCTTTTTACTAGTAATCTTAAATCATTCATAATTTTGTTTACAGGTAATTTATTTCTATTATATGGATTATCTTTTATTTTTTCAATTACTATCATATTGTATAAAGAACAAATATCAAAACCATAAATAAATCCATCCTTGTCTTTAAAACTATAAAACTGAGAATTTTCTACATCTTTTAATTCTTCTAATGTAAAAAAATCACTTTGATTAGTGCATAAACTTCTATTATTTAATGCAGGTCCTTTTATTTTATTAAATGACCTTCTTAAGTGTCCTCTTAAAACTTTCTGTATTTTGATAGCATAAAATGAAAATTTCAAATAGTTATATAATAAAAATATAAGCTCACTTTTATTTCCACTTTTCTTTTGCTTGTAAAACTTACATATATTCTTTAATTGTTTTACATTGTATCCTTTAGTCAGTAAATCTTCAAAATCTTTAATTTCTGGAATTTCAAAATCATCACTTGGTATCTTTTTACGTTTTTTTTGTAACTTATCTTTAATACTTTCAAATACCATATTTTTTAGATAACTTTTTGGTGATATATTCATGAGAGCGTTATTTAATTTTACGTTCTTGCCTGTAAATAAGGACATTTAATTATACTTGTTATATTTTTTTTAGATTATTTACAAAATCATTTAAATATATAAGTTATTTAATTACTTTAAGATATTTCTTACATAAATAGTAAGATGACTAATCCAAGACTATTAATATGGTGGTTATTTTTTTTATTTAATGGGTTTATTAGATCAGGTAATTCTAATTTGCAGAATTGTAAAAGAGTTTGGGGAATGAGTAATACTATTAACAATATACCTATGTATTCAACAGGATTATATATGTGCGTAGAAACACCAGACGGTTCTATTCTTTCTTTACCTGGGTCAGTAAATCCTCCACAAGAGATAAAAACAATTGTAAAACAAATAAAAAATTTTTCAAATTTTACAAATCATACTAAATTTCTCTCCAACTCATCTAATTCAAACTTTTTTAATAACACAAACAAAACTTTTCACATTCAAAATATGTCAGATTATACAAATGTTTCCACAAATGTTTCCAATTATTACCTTGCACCTTCGCCATTAGTTTCAACAACAACACCTATTCCTACAACTACAACAACTACAACAACTACAACAACTAAAACAAGCATAACTAGTACAACACCTAGTCCTGCAACAACAACAAATGTAATCACAACAACACCAAGTTATATAATTACAACACCAAGTTCTTTTATTACTACTACTCAAGCTATTGTTCCAGCACCTAGTCCAAAAAGTAATATTGATAATATAGATAATAATTATCCTTCTCGATTATTTAACCAAACAAATAAAAATGAAGAAGATATAAATAATGAAAAAGAAGAAATGAATCCTTTGCTTCCAACAGTAATTATCTTATCTAGTATAGTCGGGTGTTGTATTTTATCAGGAATTGGTTTTTATCTTTATAAAAATGGTTGTTGTAGAGGTAAAAAATGTAGTAAAACTTTACCTGAAGCACAAGCTGAAAAAGTTCATGATTTGGAATCTGGAGAGAAAAATGAAAATAAAAATAGAAATTCTTGGACTGTTATGACTACAACTTTAAAAACTAGAAAAAAATTAAAAGAATTACAGAGTTACAAGAACAAGAAGGCATTAAAACCAAAATTAAAATCACCAACAAAAAATCAAAAGAAAAAAGAAGAAGCGGTAAAGGTTAAGAAATATCCTAATAAACCTCCTGGTATGGGTGGTGTAAGGCATATTGAAACAAAAAAAAGAGATAATAAAATAATTAGATCACATATGGAAGAACAAGCATCACGTATTCCAGGAGGAATGAACAACCCAAGCTTACAGCGTATGATGAAAAGATTTCCAAAAAGTCCTAGACAAAAAAAGCTAGACAGTATGAATTTAAATATGTCACCTAAGCAACAGCAGTGGTATAAAGATCAATTTGCAGGAGAACTAACAAGCACGGTAGATAAAATACCTTATACTCCTCCTGCGTTGCCATCGGGCGACCTCCCTCCTCCTCCTGACTTGGCAAGGAAACAGCTTAAAGATATTAAAAGAGTAGTATATGGTAATAAACAAAATGATAATTCTCCAAAAATGACTATAAGGGAGTTAAATCCTGAAGAAAATTAGGATAAAATTGAAAAATAATATAAAAAAATGTAGAAATTAACGTATTTTTAGCAAATTTATTAGATTTCCAAGGATGTAATAAATTCAAATACTTTTAGAAATATCTGAAAATTGATTTAAAAATTAATCATGAATATTAAACTATAACCAGAATGTCTAGTCTTACCGTAGCCCAAACCACCCGCAAAGAGCTTTCCTCTAACGTAACCCTCGTTGAGGATTTTGATGAAAGTAACCTTAGTTTCCAATTCAGGAAAACCGATAAGGGAAATAAATCAGTAAATATTCTATATAATGGAAAACCACTTTATCTCGACTTCCCACTTACTAAAACGTGGGGAGCTACATGTTGGGATGAGGATATTAAAAATGTTTCGATGAACCTAGCTTTTGGTGCTGATGAGGAGCGTTGGAGTGATGCTACACGAGCATTTTATGATTGTCTTATGAGTATTGAGCGAGCTATTAAGAATTACGCACAAGAGCATAGTGAACAGCTATTTGGAAAGGTTAAGAGTGCTGAGATTCTAGAGGAGCTAATGAATGCTTTTGTTCGTCAGAATGATAAGTATGGTCCTTCTCATAAGGTTAAGTTTCAGTATCGTGAGGGCGATGATGTTCCATACAAGTGTGAAATTTATGATATGAATGGAAAGCCAGAGTATCTTGTAAGTCGTCAAACAGCAGAGGATGGAACAACTCTTCCACTTCCACAAGGAGAAGGAGAGGATGCTAAGGGTCCTCTAGACCTTATTAAGAAGTCAGACCGTCCATTTGTTAAAGGTGTTCTTCAAGTTGGTTCGATGTATTTTGTAAGTGGTAGTTTTGGTGTAAGCACTCGAGTTATCCAGCTTAATGTGCGTCGCTCTCACAATATGGTAGGAGCAGGAGTAAATTATGTAAGCACTCGAGATACAGAGGGTAGTGTTCTAAAGGCTATTGATGATGCTGAGAAGGCATACGCAGAGCAAGTAGAGAATGAGACTACTAGTTATACAGCAGCTCAAGATAGTGAAGATGATGAAGAGGAGGAGGAAGAGCAAGTAGCAGTACCAGTAGTAGTTGAAGAGCCTAAGAAGAAAAAGAAGGTTGTGCGACGCAAGAAGAAGGTGAGTAAAGCTTAAATAAAATAATAATACAATTGGTTTCATACAGCAATTAACATCTTAAATAACAAAACAAATGGAACCAGCAACGAATATTATAAAATTTTTTATTGTTTTATAATATTTAAATACTTAATAACCAATCATGTAACACTTCTAATCCTGCAACTATATTACTATAGTCACAATTATCACTTTCTACATCTATATTTTTAATATCAACATATGAATAACGCAATATTAACTGTTTTTTTATACCAAATGCTGAGCCTGATACTGTTATAAATCCCAAGGTTTCAGCTAGATGTTTATTTAATTGATCTGATGTATGGATACCTATTTTTTCTAGCTTATTTTCCCAATTGATAAAATCTAATAAAAAATACCAAGCAGCACTAGAATCAGTATAAATTATATTCATAATTTTAAATTTATCCTTACAGTAATCCGCTACTGAACTATACATCATTTTTTGAAATTTTATATTATCTACTATTTGTTTATTAGGAGGTTTTTCTAATGCTTTACAAGCAACATATTGAAATACTAATGATGGACATGAATAAATACTTGACGCTAATATTTTACACATATCATATAAATTATTTAAATCATTTAACTCATCAGGAAATTTTAACCAACCAAATCTATAACCTCCACTTGCGAAATTTTTTGATAAACTATTACCAACAATTACATTATCATAATATACATATGGACTATGTATCTTATTCCAATTATGACCTAAATAATTATATATTTCATCAGATAATACAAAACTATTATACTTTTTAAAAATAATACACAATTCTGCTACTTCATCATTTGTATAAATAAGACCAGATGGATTATTAGGATTATTAAATATTATCATATGAGGAACATTTATACGCTTTAAAACACTTTCTAACAACTCTGGAGTTACCTTATAATTTTCATTTGGAATATCTATGGTTCTAATATTCAATATTTTACTTTGCTCTTTATATGATACCCAATATGGTGTAAAATATAATATTACTCCATTACTATATAATCTAGTAAATGCTAATTGTGCTAGAAAAAGTAATGGTTTCAATCCATTACCAACAATAAGATTTTTTCCTAATATTTCCTGTAGTTCATTTATACCTGTAGCAGAAGTATATTCTTTTTTATCAGCATGTTTCCTTACTTCTTCTATTAAACATTTTGGCTGAGGAACAGGATTTTCTCCCAACCCTCCATCATATACAACTAAATTCTTGGATAATCTTTCATTTTTTATTTGTTTTGCTAACAAAGTTTTACTAATCTCCATTTTAATACTTTATAATCAAGTTTTTAAATACATTAAAAATAATAGAAAATTGAAGTTTTTTATTCTATATAGGAAATAAACATCAACAACTCTATACAAAGTATACACCTTCCGATTTAAATCAACCAACATGGCTGCTATGGCTTACGTAACAAGTCAAGAACACAAGGTTCCGGTGGATACTGGAGCTTCTCATAGTAACATTAGTAAAAATATGTCTTATGCTGTAAATCAAAATCAGAGTAAGCAAGACTGGGCTTTATGTGGAGAAGTAGAAGGCAAATTTCAGTATATTATCGTTGCGGATTCTCACGGAAAATGCAAAGGACATAAAGATATATTCATAAAAAAGTTCAATTCTATTAACTGGAACAAATACCTTCAAAATCCAGATTGGACCAGACAATTGGAGAGAGAGTGTGAAAGTATAAAAAATATTGGAAAGACTACATTTGCTGGAACAACATTTACTTGTATTAAGATTTTCGATGACAGATTTGAGACAAGTTGGATTGGAGACTCAACTGCAAAAATTATAGCTTATGGAAAAAGTGAGGAGCCGTCAAAGTCCTATATTATGTGGAAGACTAAGGACCACGATGCTAGAAATCTAGAGGATATTACTGCTCTAGAAGAGTATTACAAAATGGGAGGTTCTTATTCACATTTTAATTATACCAAGAACTTTGCTTGGGATATTCAAGCTATTAGCCCTACCACTATTGGAAACATTAAATCTTTTAAATTCAACTTGCTTCCTATTGGTTCCAGTCATTTAAAAGATGGTACTAATATGACTCGTTCGCTAGGACACGGTGGACTTTTCAATCGGGCTCTTGGTTTTCAAACAGAAGTAATTCCAAGAATAAATGATGAGAAATATAAAGTTCTTGCTGCAACAGATGGCTTCTGGCAGGTAATGTGTGAGGAAGACGAACAGTCTATTAATGCTTCACTAGAAAATGGAGCACAACATTTGGCTACTATAGCAAGAGAACGTTGGAATCAAAGTTGGGATCATTCACCTCCAGCCCCACATAAACTGGCTAAAGGAATTAAAATCCCTAAGTGGAATCACGATGATGTAGGTGTCGCTGTATGGCACAATTTCCAGGTATAACTAATACTTACTAGAAAATTGAATAAATTTTTTTATATAATATAAATACTATACAGCAACATGACAACTTTAACCGATTCTGAGAAACTACTTGTTATACATTTGGTTATTCAAACCTATATTAAACCTTCAAATAAATATTTTAGAAATGCTATTACAAAAATTCAAAGATTTTGGAGAAAAAGGTCAGGATATTACGGATATACGCCTTTGACTGAGTTTAAAATTAGAAATTATTCAGGTGAAGAATATTTATCAGAGTTGGGATATGGTATAACTTCACCTCCACGCTTAAAAAGGAGCATAAACTGCTGCGATGGAAAATGTTTATCTCATCAACAAAAAAAAAGATGTAATATTCTTATTAAAGCTCACAAATTATTCGAAAAAGATATTACAAAAATTTTAAAAAATTATGAAGACCCATTAATCTACAAAATTCCTCATCCAATTGATTGCGTATGTAACAACTATGAAAATTCATATACACTAGAAGAATTGTGGAGGCTTAAAAATTATGATCATTTTAGATTGGAATTAACTCCAAAAATTAGATATAAATTATCAAGATTGAATCGAAATAGGATTTATCTTACACTAGCACAAGACAAAATCAGTTGGGTTACAAGAAATACAATTATTAACTTCTTAAAATCTAAAA
>CESP01128796.1_pt1 | contig 11613 bp, 18 predicted proteins | sample 531211 | NCBI WGS metagenome assembly CESP01 (sample SAMEA2622074, study PRJEB7988) | marine metagenome | biome: marine biome (ENVO:00000447); feature: surface water layer (ENVO:00002042); material: "saline water (ENVO:00002010), including plankton (ENVO:xxxxxxxx)" | depth 5 m | reverse complement strand
CCTGTAACTACTTGGTCAGCAGTTTTCTCTGGGGGTGGTGCTACTGGCTCTGGGTCAGGTAATGGTGGTGGTGGTGGTGGACTTCTAAAACACATAGTTAGTTACCTTTTTGCTTTCATAGCTTTTCTAGCAGCAGCCATCTTTTGAGCTTTTGATGGAGGTCGTGACCCTCTAGAGACTCCTGATCTGAGTCTAGCACTTCTTTCACTTTTTTCTTTTGCTCCAAGACCACCACCACTTCTTGTAAGTAGAGATGTAGTTCTATCTAAGTTTGTATTAACAGTTGGGTCAACATAAGTTCCTTCTCTTTTCTTTCTATCCATTCTCAACTTATCTGTTGCTTTCTTTGTATCCTTTGGGTCATCAACACCTGTCTGCTTCCCTGTTACAACAGGAGGTGCATCTGCAAACTCAGCTTTTTTAGGAGCAGGTGCAGCTTTAGCACCACCACCGAAGAAGCACATAATTAAATACCTTTGGTTGTGTTGTTCAGCATAGTCTCACGTTGCCTTTTCTGTTGTTCAATTAGATAGTCAACAACACTACGTTGTCCTGCTCTATACCATATCTCTCTATCAGATAATGACAAGTCAGGGTGTCGTTGTGGATACAAGTTATCTAGAGCTTGTATAAGATCATCAGTTATTAAAGGTAAGGTGTTGCTTGCCATAGTTTTATGCTACCATTAAGTCAATGGGGGTGGTTTCCCATTGGTAAAGCAAAAAAAAGCTCTAGGTTTTTGATGTCTCCTGTCGTTTGCCCTAGAGTTTTTTTATGGATTCCAAAGTTTTACTGTACCTGTATTGTAATCATAATCTCCCTCTCGTAATATTCTAGTAAGTCTTGCGTTAAGAATTGCATCAGCTAAACTGTAACCTTTCTTTGTATAAGTCTCAGCAACCTTAGACCATAGTGCATCTTGTGTGTCAGGAGTATCGGCAAGTAACTTGCTTGCAGTTACCATACCCAACCCCTTGACTCCTATTATTCCGTCTGTGGCATCTCCTGCTATAGACATTTCAAACCAGTGTCGCATAGCTTTCTTTTCTGTAATATGTTCTACTTCTTCAGCAGCTATCAGCAGACAGGGTATAGTTCTCATGTCTTTATCAACTGATACTATAACTGGATTATCATACTGACCATTAGTAGCTAGTAATCCGAGTACGTCATCTCCTTCTAAGTTGGGGTACGATACACATTCATAGTCTTGTTTAATTAATTCAATAGTATGCTTCATAGCTAGTGGTTTTCTTTTTCCTATTCTATGAATTTTGTATGCAGGAAATATGTCATGCCTGAATGTTGGGTACTCAGAGAAGCACATGACAACATCATGCTTGACTTTAGGCTGCTGTGCTTTAGCTATTGTTTTATATACTTCTAGTCTTGATTCAACAATAGCTAAACAATCTTTTGCATTAGAGTGAAGTGTATGCTCCCACTCAGTCCACCTAATGTCTTCTTCTCCTGCACAACATGAGTTGTAAACTAACCAATCTGCATCAATGAGTAAAGTCATAAATCTCCGAATGTGTTTTCATAAACTATTAACCGACCTGTCTTCTGGTCGTACAATAACTTATCTACTTCTCCTGTCATACCTGTATGTCTTGACTTAAGTATCTTTAGTTGTAGTCTTTGTCTTTCACTAGCTTCGCCTACCTGATTTCTTGATGCACCTAACACGACATCACTTAGTTGGAGTAGTCCAGAACTCCCCTTCAAATCTGAAGTATCAATCTCTCTACCCGACTCATGTGATTGTCCTTGAGGTCTGCGTAGATGACTAACAAGTATCAAAGCTATACCAGTTGATTCACATAGACTTCTAAGTTTAGTCATTGTTACATCAATCGCACGTCTTTCATTCTCTAATTCAAGACCTGAAGTAACTATAGTTATATGATCTAGTATTACTATCTGAACCCCATCAACAGTTGCTAGGTATCTGATCTGTTCAAGCAATACATCAGGGTCAAGACTACCGAAGTGATTATATAAATATAAATTACGAGAAGATGTCAGCTTATCAAATGAACTCTTCACTTCATCAGGGTCAATATCATCTTCAAGATGTAGAGGTACATTCATATCAATACCAACCAATCCCTGTAAAGTTCTTTGTACTGATTCTTCTAGTCCTATGTAACCAAGCTTTAGATTCTTAGTTAAGAAATGGTATGCAAGCTCTCTACATATCGTGGACTTCCCTGCTCCGCTACCACTGGCAACTGTAAACAGTTGGCTAGGAAACAGACCTCTAGTAAAATCATTTAGTTTTGGAAATGGAAAGTCTGATATTGGTTTACTTGTTTCTTTGGTAAACAAATCCCATGCGTCTGCTGCGTTGATTAAACTGTCAGGCCTTACTGGTCTAGCGTTCCATAACTTCTTTCTTACTATCTCTTCTTCATTCAATACCAGATGATCGTTCACGTCATTACGATCAAGCTTTGCTATAGCTACTTTCCCTTTGGGTAAAACTTCCAAGCATTTCTCTGCTGCTCTCCTACCTGCTTCATCATTATCAAAGCATAGAACTATACGACAATAAGTATCTAACCATTTGTAGTTAGCTGCTAGATACTTAGCTGCTGATTGTACGCCTGACGGAATGGACACACAAGGAAACCGATTACCTTGAATTTGTGACCCAGAAAGGCAATCAACTTCGCCCTCGAAAACGCTTACAAAAACAGAACCATTACCGCCATGCTGTCTCCAAAGGTGTTGACCCCATAACTGTACGTTTGATATGTCTCCTATCCAAGAAAATTTTTTGTCAGGAAATCTAACGTGTTGTGCTACATCATTACCCTTTTGATCTTTATATGTAGCTACTTGAACAGGCATACCTTTGTACTCAGCCTGTCCATATCCAAATAGTTCGCAAGTCTCTTTAGTGATTCCACGTTTAGATAATGCTATGGGTGTTACCTTCAATAACTTAGGACTTGTTTTAAATAGTGGTGTCACTTTATCTAACATTTTTTTTGAGTAGGCAACGGATAAATTTTTCTTGTTTGGGTAGTAAGTGTATCCGCAATCCATAGTGAAGCAATGCTTATGTCCATCACTAAAGACAGCACAGTTTTTCTTGCCACACTCAGGGCAAACTTCTTTTACTTTGTATTGACTCTTCATACCAATCGTCAGGAATAAATTTGTCACAGTATTGAAACCCATGTCTCGTACACCAAGCAGCATACGAGATAGAGTTCTTAGCTTTAGATAGTTTGGTCTTGCTGTTTTGGAAACAGAACCTTATATCTAGGTCGGGTCGTTTCTCCTTAATAGCAAGATGCTTTCGTCTATCTTCCTTGGAGAAGTAGCCCTTTGTTTCAACAATAAAATTGTTGAGGATAAAGTCAGGGCGATAGGTGCAAGTAATTTCATAGTCAATGCTGAGTGTTTCATAGGTAAAGATAATTTTCTTTTTGTTTAGGTTGTCAGCAAATTGACTTTCAAATTTACTCTTGTACTTAGAAGTCTGCTGCTGTTGGGGTCGGAGTTTTCTCTTCATAACTTGAGGGTTCTGCTGTATCAAAATCATCTGCCCCTCCCCCTGTCCAAGGAACTATATCCCTGAAGCAAAAAGATATGGGGAATAGTTTGATACCAACACCATTACCCTGTGCGTCATAACCAGAAGCAAGCATAGCTGCTTGGCCTGTAGTCTCTGGACTAATCTTCTCCATGAGTTTTCTTTCGTCTTCACTCATCATTAAGTTTTGTCCTGAAGCAGGGTCATGCTTATAGAAAGTGATCGGTTGGTTATTACCTTTTAAACCTTTGACATTTTTCTTGAGCTTCAGGATTAGAAAGTCATCTTCAAATGACCAAGGGAAAGTAGGCTTACCTGTGTTCTTGTTCTTTGTAAGAGTGAATGTTCTAGTTGGATAGGCAGCTTTTAACTGTGACTTCCAACCTTCAAGTAAGTTCTCTAACTGGTTGGCTATGTATTGAGTAGCTTCATGTTCTACTTCCTTGCCATCTTCTTTTACCTTGACGATTGTACCGACAGGTATCATTGCTTCTGTCTTCCACTTCTCAACACCCATGTATTCATCAGGTGTGACGAGGTAGGAATAACGAAAGCGAGTTCCTACAGGAGTGATTATTTTAATCTGCTCCGATTTAATTGATTCCATGTTTACCTTGGATTGTTCTTGTGATTCGTCTTATAAAAGACGTTCCCTTACTATACCTTGATCTCTTGTTATGTAAATATATATGGTGCTGTCAACACATCTGTAATATCAAACTCCCCCATCAGTAGTGCAGGTGGTAATCCCTTACTATTACTTAATTGATCTGCTGCTTGATGATGTAAGTTATCTAAATTATTATCACTATATATGTAGAAGAATGTTTGCTTAACACATTCAATCAGCCTATCAAGTTCAGCAGCAGGACTACCAAAGCAATCATGAATAATACAAAACTGTTCAAGTCCCATCTTGCTTGCTTCAACCAGACTTAAATGTAGATGAGCAGCATCAAAGGAATGTATGTAATTACTTGGGAAACCTTGCAGTTGTTTTCTCTTGTTGACTAGCTTCTCGTCAGGCTCGGCAAGACTCAAGTAAACTGTTTGATTACTAAGCTTGGTCTTGATTCTTTTAGTGTGGTTTGTATAGTACTTCTGCTGTACCAGAAAACCAGACGGAGTATGCCATGAGATAGTCTTGTTCTCTTTGTTAAAACATACAGCTATCCTTGATAAGTAATTTAAAACTTGATAGCTTTCAGGGCATATATCTTTTACAGCCTGTTCGATTATTGCAGCAAGGTAAAAGTTATTCTTAAAATTTTTTACCATTGAAATATTTTTTGCAACAAAATATTTTTCTATGTAGTTAGCTATACCAAAGGTCGTTGAGTTATAAGGAATCATCAGCACTGGTTTCTTTATAAACTTTCTAGTCAACAGGTTTGAAATCTTATTCCAACTCTTGCCTTGTGTTGTTGTATCTGTATCTAATATTTCTATAACTCTAGCTAGTACATCTCTATATAAATCTTGTGGTTTATTTACTCTCTGCAAGTTAACCTTTTGTGCTAGTCTTTGAGATGAAATCAACCCTGCAATATGTTGGTATCCATTGTTAGTACCATCAAGACAACAGCAGAAACGTGAAACAAAATTACCCTTCAATCCTACCTGACAAAATTCATACCACTCTTTACACCAAGCTAGGAATTGCCAAGGGTCTTTTGCTTGACCCCATATATCTATGTTGTCCAGTGGGTTAAGTGCTACCTGTTCAGCAAAGTCTTGCCCTTCTATGTATGCCCACTCTAGCCTTTCATCATAGCTCAACTTGTTATAACCAAAAGCATTAGCTCCTGCTATCGCCAACCAATCAGCATCTTTCTTAGTCTTGATAACAGCACCCTCATAGAAGTGATGCAAGGCTCTGGCAATATCAGTTCCCTGTGGGTGGAAGTGTGCGGTAACAGGATAAAGTCTTGAAGTAAAATCCATTTGATAAACGTGAAAAAATTTTTCGCCAAGATAATTTTTTGCTGTGTCTATCATTGAAAGTATTTGGAATCTCTTTACTTTGTTTGCGTGGTTTGTATCATGAATTAAACCTGCGTGGTAACTCCATTGTTTTGTTATCTCCTTATCCTCTCCAAAACCTTCAGGCTTTACTGGTAATTCAAGTGGCTCTCTATCAATCAACCCCCCTACTTCTATTCTTTCTTCCCAACAATATACAAGAATATCAAACACAAATTTATTCACTCCCCACCCAGTATGTGACGCAAGGTTTAGAGCCTTTAGACATACTGTTAAGTTTTCTTCTTGTAACTTTTTTAATGTCTCTTGATTAGTAGTCTTGATAGCTGAAGTCCTGAGTCTCTCTGTGTAATAACCTCCATCAAATAAAGTTGTATATTGTTTAGGCTTATCAAAGCAAGGAAGATATAAAGGATATGCAGCTATGCGGTTGGCTCTGTTCTTTCTTATCCACTTGTCTGCTACATCAGTGAAGACCACACATGAAGTAGTAGCCTTGCCTACCCTTTTGTTTATAAGCTTTATCATTCCAATATGATTTACAACTAAGTCAATCAAAACCATACCAATTTTTAATTTGTTTTCTTTGCTCCAAGTCTTGAACTCTATACCCTTCTTACTCATGTGTGATCTAACCATATTCTTTTTATAACCTTGGTGGTTTGTATCTCTGGTATGATATTGAATTGCTTTAAAATGTTTAGGGTCTTGCTCTTCAAAGATTGTGTATCGCATTTCATCTTCCAACATCTGACCTATATTGATTGCTACTTGTGTTGTTACTTTGCCTAGCGATACGTTGTCTATGATGACCTTAAAAGTTATAAAAGAAACCACGTCAATATCAGGGAATTGATTTAGGTATATAGCAGCTAACGATTTGACTCCGACTTGTCCACTCAAAGATTTATATATATAGTTCTGAGTCTGGTTTGTTAATTCCTCTAGCCCTGCTTCAATCATGTTGCGAGCATAGTATGTTTCAGACTCCCTTCCCTGCTCCCTGAGTTTATTATTTTTAGATAGCTTATTGTATCCTGAGATGCTAAAGATACTTTGCTCTAGCTCTAGTTGTTTCTTGCTTGGTTCACTCATGAAGTAAACCTCTCAACGCTTCAAGTTCCTGTATCTTTTGCACACACAATTCAACAGATTTATTGATCTTATTTTTCTTTACTAAATCATTTTCTTTTTGTGCTAGATCAGTTAAATATTTTAAAAATATTTCTTGTTCGTTTAACTCTTTTCTTATCGAGTCATTGATAAAAAAGATTTGGCTATCAGTAAATTCCATTAGTTCAATACCTCCACTACTGAGTGCATAGAGTTAGGGGCAAGATGAGCATACTTCTCTGTCATCTTTACATCTTCATGACCTAACCAATCTCTGACGATAAGAAGATGTACTCCACGCTGTACTAATCTTGACCCTGCGGTATCTCTAAAGAGATGTATCCTGTACCACTTGTGTTGCTGATAACCTAGTTCTTTCTTGACCTTACTGAACACACTCTCAGCCCAATAATAATTATGGTCGAATACATAGTCCAAGGTATTGCACTTGTCATAGTATGGCCTGATAATATCTCTTACTTTGTTACTCATTGGTACAGTATTTGGCCTTCCGTTTTTTCTTTCTTGAAATGTAATTTGATTCTTTTCAAAGTCAATAAATCTTTTCTCAAGAGTGAGTAGCTCCATGCACCTGCAACCTAGATCAATCAAGCACTTGAATACATCTCTATGCTCATCATGTCCTAGCTCTGTGACCTTATCCAATAGCTCAATTTCCATGTCATTAGTTAGGTAATGAACCTTCTTGTTTTTCTTTACCTTCAATGGCTTGGGAAACTCAGGCATTGCTAAGTGTCCATCATCTTTGCAATCATCAAGTACTAACTTGAGATGCCCCATCTTTTTGTTGACTACCTCGTTACAGTTAGGTCTTGCTTTGTTGTAGTCATTCATCTTGCTAATCATACTTGTAGTTATTTTATTTACAGGTATGTTTCCAAGAGCTTGGATATTATGTCTCATGCTGTTGAGATAATCGTCACAAGATTTCTCTCCGTTCTTTCTCCTTTTGTAGGTAATGAAAGCAGCTTCCTTGAGTGTTGGTACTTTGTTTTTCATTGTCTCCTTTTGGTTAGTTGTTTTTAATTAAGTCGTCAATCATCTCCATGTATCCTTGCTTGCCAAAGTCAATCAAGTCTTGAATGGAATACTCTCTGGTAGCAAAGCGTTTACCACAAGACAAACAAACCCTAGACCTGTAGGTATAGGGCTTCTTTGTTGCTCTGCTTTCCTGTCTGTGTCTTGTATCTAAATACTTTGTATTAGTACTGCGACACTCTTTGTTAGGACAAACAGCCATAGGTTACTTGTCCTCCTTCTCTTGCTGTATCCAACCATCAATCTTCTTATGAATTTTTCTTAGGTAATCCATAGTTTCTTTGGTTGCTACATTCCCCTTGTCCTTTTCTCTTAACACATTGTCAAGTTCTATGAACTCAGCAAAGAATTTCACTACAGCAGGACTCTTGACGTTAGGGAGATGAACCTCATCTCCTGCTATGTCAGTTGCCGAGATAAATCCTATTGATCTATCATCAAAAATTCCTTCTTCAAAGCAAACAAATTCTAAAGATTCAAAATGATCTTCAGGAAAGACGTGCGTTGTTTTAGTACTGTGCATTTTAAAGTTCCTCCGTTTTGATTTGGTTAATGGTTTTAATAATCTCTTTCTTGTAGTGTTCAATAGACTCATCAAGTAAGAGGTTGCCCTCCTTATCAGAGGGCAAGATGATAGTAAAGTTTCTATCGGTAAGTTGTGCAGACCTGTGCAATATGCAATCAAGTTCTGTTAGTGTTTGGTACTTTGATCTAGGCATGAGCAGGCCTTCCCTTGTGATAGTAAACAGTTAGGTATTGATCTAACATGATTTCATGTAGCTCAAGATGCTTGCCTTGATCTCTATTCAAGATGTCTGCTATGTTTCCATCAGCAATTACTTGAGTAGGCTTGACCTTATGCTTCTCACAAATCTTGCAATAAGTTTCATAGATCATGACATCTCTCCTCTGTACTTCCATACTTCCCCTTTCTTTGGGGCAGGTACAGACTTGAGAGCTTCCCAGATTTTAGAAATGTCTTTAGCATTTTCTTTGGTAATCTGAATACCAATTAGACCATCATCAATTTGTTTGATGTCATCTCTGTAATCGTGGTCAACCATTAGATTTTCCTCCTGTGTTTTGGTTGGTTGGTGGGTATGAAAAAGGGCATACCTGAATACAGTATGCCCGAATAGAACTAAGAAGTCAACTCTCGTTTATTGTCTCCACTAAGAAGTACCAATAGTCGTAGTCGTATCCTGCTCCTATGATTAGCCCTCGCTTACTCTTATGCTTGGTTTGTCTAGCCATCAACTGATAGCAAACAAGTTTAGCATTTTCATATTCAGATAAAGACTCATCATTTTTCTTCTTGCTTACTATAGGTTCTGAACCATAGTTAACAAAAGTAGCTGTCCATTTCTTACTTGTAAAAGCTTGATGAACTTTTATGCAAGGGTAGAAATAAAACGTCTTGTCATCTTTGGGAATCTTGTCCGACTTGTGACCCAACATAACAGTTGGATTCAAGAAAGGTACTTGATTCCCTCTTCTTCCGTAGTACATAGTACTTAATCTCCTATCGTTAAGGTTTAAATGTGAGTGAGAAATGAGTCACTCAGGCAAGCTCCGAAGAGCTTGCAAGCGTGCTTCAATTAGTCAACTGGTATGAACTCTGGGAACTCTTGAGAGAGTCTCTTCTCTATGGTCTTGTAGTCCATATCAAAGTCTAAGATCATCTCTTCCCTCTCGGTTTTGAGATTCTCTTTTTTCTCCTTGGTTCTCTTGATCTTGTCTTTAAGATTCTTGATCTCATCAAGATAATATTTGACCCGATCATCACAACTTTTGATTGTTGAATCTTTCAGTTGTAGCTGAAAGAAATAACCTTGGCGGTCATAACCTAGGCGGTCATAGTTGTCATCTTCCAAAGCTCTTTCGAGATCGTGATGCCTACAGTTGAGATCATCTGACCACATACCAGATTCTTCTCCGCCTAGCTCATACATTCTTCCATGAAACTTATCAAGAATCTTGAAAGCTTTTTCAGCCCACTTGAGATAATGTCCTGCTTTCATTTTCCGCCCTCCAATAAGTCCATCATCTCTTGATACTGCTCTTTACTGTAAGCTCTTTTATCGTTAGGGATAAAGTCTTGCCAATCAGTACCATCAAATCTAAAGCTAAGTATTTTGTAATGGCTGCTAGTACTTTGATTAATACAATAATCAAACTCGGAACCATCAACTTTTGAAATAAATTTTTTAATTTTATTCATTGATTAACCTCCTATGTAAATGTGAGTGAAGTTGTCATAGATAAAATCCAAATCTTTAACAGAAATTTCTATAAGCTTTGGATTATCTGTAGTTAGATATTCAATGCCGATACTTGCTATATCGTCGGCATATTGAGAGTCAACAAAGACGCCTGTTGAAAGCTTGTAATTAGGTGTCTTCATAGCTCTTGACCTTGGTAGTTTAGGAAGTAGCTCTTTCTTGTTAGAGCGTGCTTAAAACAAAGCTCGGTATCTGTTCCGTATTGGAACATAATCTCTTGCCCTGATCGCATCATTTGACCAACTCTATTGTTAGTAGAAAGAGCTATTGCAAAAGCTCTTTGATGATCGAACATTGTAGGATTGAATCCCATAATTTTTTCTCCTGTAGTTTTTTAAGTGAAGTCATAGAGGACTTCAAGGAAGGCTTTGCAGCCCTCCTAGAAACCTTCTTGATTAAGCTTCGCCGAGTACTGTATTAGCAGCCTTGGAAGCGTATGCAAAGACCTTGAATAACTCTTGAGCAGGGTTCTTAGAATCCTTGATTCTTGAAGCCCAACCACCGAGGTAGGAAGCATGGTTCTGAGTGTCACAAGTAATCTGTAAGCGATTAGCTAAAAGTACGCTTGTGAACTCCGCCACCAATTCTTCCTGAGGCCTGTACTTTGAGTACTCATTGAGCCACTTACGATTGAGTCTATCTTTATGACCTGTAGCATGGGCAAACTCATGAGCCAGTGTTGAAAGATAAGCTTCATCATTCTTGAAGTCTTCTCTATTTGGCATAGTCACTGAGTCAATATCGTCACGATAGTAAGCACTGTCTGACCCATGATTAAGTCCACCCTGTAATTCTTCTTTGAAGATCATTAAGCGATCATGAGCAGCTTTGCATCTTTCAGCAAGTGGTCTTGCATTCTCAACACATTTAGTTTTGAAGCTTGCAATTTTTTGGTCTAGCTTTTCTTGTGATTTGTCATCAAGTCCGACTAGATCGGCGATATTGAAAACAGTTGCACCCTTGAAAGTCATCTTCATATAAAATTCAGGGTTGCCCTCTTTGTCAAGAATAGGATTGCCGTTGTCGTCTTTAGCATCAATCCTGATCGGATTAGGGCGGACGATTCTTGCAGCCTTGGAGCCTTTTCTAGGCACACAATTAAATTCTTTTTTGGCTTGGCCGTAACCTATCCAACAAGGCAATTCATAACCCTTAGAAAATTGATACATTTCTAAAATAATTACGTTCATACCTTGGTAACGATTGCCAGTAAAGAAATTAATATGGCCTTCCGAAGAGCTAGGTGTCCATGGTCTAGCCCATGGATTCCTAGAATCTTTGTTCTCTTCAAGGATTCTCATGAAATCATTAAGGATTTCTTCTTCAACTTTTACTCTTGGTTTTTGTGAAATAGTCATGGTTTTTTTTGATAAAGAATGAAGTCTTGAGGACTTCAAGGAAGGGTCATAAAGCCTTCCTAGAAACCTTCAGGTTTTGACTACTAGCAAGTGAGCCTAGCCAGTTTGCTGCTAGTAGTTATGAAATACTTTCTTCGAGGAGCGTGACTTCATTTCCAACCTGACCTTAATTCGTATCAGTGTTAGAGCGTTCCTGACGCAAGTGGCAGCCCGATAGCTCCGCCGATTCCAGTATTTATTTTTCAAGGTACATTACCAATATTGCATACTG
>CESP01115333.1_pt1 | contig 11613 bp, 9 predicted proteins | sample 531211 | NCBI WGS metagenome assembly CESP01 (sample SAMEA2622074, study PRJEB7988) | marine metagenome | biome: marine biome (ENVO:00000447); feature: surface water layer (ENVO:00002042); material: "saline water (ENVO:00002010), including plankton (ENVO:xxxxxxxx)" | depth 5 m | reverse complement strand
TGGTGGATTAAAAAAATGAGTAATCGCAAAATTTTTATTAAAATCATTGGATCTTCCTTTACTCATTAGTTTGATTGGTATTCCAGATGTATTTGAAGTTACTATCGTTCCAGGTGTTCTATGCTCTTCAATCAAATCAAAAACCTGGTATTTTATTTCCAACTTTTCTACTACAACTTCAATAATCCAATCGGCACTTTTGATTTTATTGATGTCATCATCAAAATTTCCAAGTTTTATTCTTTTAATGAAGTTTTTTGAATAAATCGGGGAGGGTTTTGATTTAATACATTTGTTAAACATTTCATTAACAATCCTATTTTTAACAGCTTTTGAATCTAAACTTAAATTCTTTTGTTTTTCACTTTCGTTAAGTTCACTCGGGCAAATATCCAGTAACAGTACCTCTACACCAATGTTAGCAAAATGGCACGCGATACCTGATCCCATTATTCCAGACCCCAAAACAGCTACTTTAGAGATATTCCTTTTCATTTAAATATTTGACCGTCTTTAATAGTTCCGTTAATTGATTTTAGAACATCAAAAAAAATAGAAAGATTTTTTTCTCCAATTTTATTTAATACAACCTTGTTGAATTTATTGCCATTCTTTTTTGAAATAGCTCTCAATTCTTTCCCTTTGCTAGTTAACACAATATAAACTCCTCTTTTATCCTCTTTGTTTGGCTCTCTTGAAATTAATCCACTATTTTCCATTGATTTAAGAGTTCTACCCAGGCTTGTTGATTCAAGTCCCATTTTTGGACCAAGAGAGGTTGAGGGCGTTCCCTTGTTTGGATTTAAATTTAATAAAACAACAGCTTGAGCAAGTGTTCCACCTGCTTTAACCGCCTGTTCATTATGCATTTTATATATTGATCTCCAAGTGTATCTAATATGATGTTCAACAAATTTTTCAGACATGCCCTTAATTTACAAAAAAATACTATGCATGCATAGTATTTTTTAATTTGTTTTAGCTTATTTGATATAATATTAACCTAGTTGGATTTCAGCCACTCATACGCGTTCACAAAAGCTTGTTTCCAAGGTGAAATAGTGTGACTACTTTTATTTTTTGGATAAAATCCCCAGTTCCATGGAAATAATGATCGTTCTAGGTGAGGCATCATAGCAATATGTCTACCATCTTTATTTGCTAAAATTGCAGTATTGAAATCGGATCCATTTGGATTAGATGGAAATGAGTTTTTTGAATATTTACCGATTATATTATAATCAGTTTCTTTGCCAGGAAGGATGAATTTTCCTTCCCCATGAGCAGACCAAATCCCAAGGTTTGTATCCTCGAAGTTCTTAAACATTATTGAATTATTTTTTTCAATTCTAACAGATGTAAATACACATTCAAATTTACCTGAATCATTATAGTCCATGAATGTTTTACTTTTTGAATCGATAGTTATAAGACCAAGTTCCATGAATAACTGACATCCGTTACAAACTCCCAATGATAAATTATTTTTTTTTGAGTAAAAGTTTTTAAGACTTTTTCTTGCTTTTTCATTGTACAAAAAAGTTCCTGCCCATCCTTTTGCAGATCCAAGAACATCAGAGTTCGAAAAACCTCCAACTGCAACTAAAAATTTTATATCGTTTAGATCCTCTCTGCCTGACATTAAGTCTGTCATATGGACATCAATAACATCAAAACCAGAAACATACATAGCATAAGCCATCTCTCTTTCAGAGTTACTACCTTTTTCTCTCAGAATTGCTGCTTTAATTTTATTGTTATTAATTTTTTTAAATACACCATCAAACCATTTCGGAAACTTAAATTTAAGCTGATTTGATTTTAAATTTGTGTACCTTTTTTTTGCATGTTCAGACCCACTTTGAATTGAATCTAGTTTTAGTGATTTATCAAACCATTTCTTTCTGTAATCATCAATATTCAATGCATAATTTTTCTCATTCTTTTGAATTTTAATTTCATTTGAATTGACAGTTTCCCCAATTTTTAAAAACTTTATATCATTATCAATCAAATGAGACTCAATTGTCTTTTCAGCTTCTAGCACTAAGGCATGGTTTTCTGCAAATAAAATTTTAATTAAATCATTATCATCAAATTCATTTAAGAATAATTCTAAACCAATTCCGCTAGAAACAAATGACATCTCAAGAATTGTTGTGATTAATCCTCCTGAACTCACATCATGACCTGAATATATTTTTTCATCAATAATTAATTTTTGTATTACATTAAATACCTTTTTAAAATATTTTGCATTTAATATATCATTTGATTTATTGCCAATTTTATTATTTGATTGCATTAATGCAGAACCACCCAAATTGAGGTCACAAGATGACATATCAATGTAATATATATTTGAGTTAAATTTTTTAAAAAATGGTTCCACACATTTACTCACATCACTGACTTCTGCAGTTGCAGAAATTATAACGGTGCCAGGAGAAAGAACTTCATCAGTTTTGTATTTCTGCTTCATAGACATAGAGTCCTTACCAGTTGGAACATTAATACCAAGTTCTATACAAAAATCTGAGCATGCTTTAACTGCCGAGTAAAGCTTATTATTTTCACCAATGTTGTTTGCTGGCCACATCCAATTAGCAGACAGAGATACAGATTTAAGCCCTTCTTTTAACGGTGCCCAAATAATGTTTGTTAATGCTTCTCCTACTGAATTTCTTGATCCTGCAGCAGGATTGATTAAAGCTGTTGTTGGCGAATGTCCTATTGAAGTTGCGATGCCAAATTTAGATTCGTAATCTAAAGCCACTACTCCACAATTATTAAGTGGTAGCTGGTAAGGACCAGTACACTGCTGGAGCGCAACTTTTCCAGTTACACATCTATCAACTTTATTTGTTAGCCAATCTTTACATGAAACAGATTCTAATTTTAAAATTTTAACCAGATAGTTTTTGAAGTTATCGGATTTGAATTCATAGTCTGTAAAAACCATCTTTTTAGAATTATCTTTCATTACGGTTTTCGGTGAATTTCCGAAAAAATCATCAATTTTTAAGTCAATTGTATACTCATCTTTATCCCACGATTTGACTTTGAATGTTTTATCTTCAGTAACCACCCCTACAACATAGTATGGGGCATTTTCTCTCATGCATATTTGTTCAAGTTTACTTAGATATTTTTTTTCAATAACAATACCCATTCTCTCTTGAGATTCATTACCAATTATTTCCTTTTCGGATAGTGTTTTGTCACCAATTGGCAATTTATTTATGTCAATTGAACCACCCACATTTTCCACAAGTTCAGAAAGACAATTGAGGTGCCCTCCAGCACCATGATCATGAATAGATTTGATAAAATTTTCCTTAGACTCAAGTATAGATCTAATTACATTGAAAACTCTTTTCTGCATTTCTGGATTTGATCTCTGCACCGCATTAAGTTCTATTCCGGAACTATACTCACCTGTATTTGTAGACGATACAGAGGCACCACCCATTCCTATTCTATAATTATCTCCACCAAGGACAACTATTAAATCTCCTTTTGACAGCTTTGACTTTAATGCATATGCTTTTTTTCCATAACCGATTCCACCTGCGAGCATAATAACCTTGTCATATCCCCATGATTTTCCATTTTCTTGGTGTTCAAATGTAAATAGTGACCCTGCAATTAGAGGTTGTCCGAACTTATTACCAAAATCTGAGGCACCATTTGAGGCCTTAACCAATATTTCCCTTGGTTTTTGGTAAAGCCATTCACGTTTTTTAAAACCAAATGTTGAATCATTAAATCTCGGATAGGGTGTCATATAAACAGCTGTACCTGCAAGTGGAATTGAACCCTGACCTCCAGCCATTCTATCCCTTATCTCACCCCCCGAACCGGTAGCTGCACCACTGAATGGTTCTACTGTAGTGGGAAAATTGTGAGTTTCTGCCTTTAAAGAAATTACAGACTTGAATTTAGACATCTTGTATTCAGACTGAGTTTCGGCTTTTATTGGTGCAAATTGTTGAATGACAGGTCCTTCGATAAACGCAACATTATCTTTGTAAGCAGACACCACGCTATTCTTATTAAGTTTTGTTGTTTTCTTAATTAAATCAAAAAGTGATTCCTCCATTTCTGTGTCATCAATAATAAATCTTCCATTGAATATTTTATGTCTACAATGCTCAGAGTTGACTTGAGAAAAACCAAATACCTCAGAATCTGTTAGTTTTCTCCCAATTTTTTCTGATAATGATTCAAGATAAAGTATTTCATCATCATTTAATGCGAGTCCCTCACTCAAATTATATTTATGTATATTATCAATGTTTAGTCTCTTTTCAGGATTTCTACTTATTTTGAATAATTCCTGATCCAATTTTAAGTATTTTTCTGAAATCATGTAATCAAACATATCATCATCATTAGCAGGATTAAATAATTCAATCCGATTAATAAATTCAATGCCCATATTTCTAGTTATTTCAACTGCATTAGTTGACCAGGGAGTTACCATTGTTTTTCTTGGTCCAATAAAAGTAGATTCAATGACTTTTGTTTTTAGAAACTTACTATTTCCAAACAACCATATTAATTTTTTTATATCATTTTGTGAAATGGAATTCTTACTATCAACAGCATAAATTTGATTATTGTTGTTTTGAAAGAATGATATCATAAAGTATCACTCAAAAGTATACTAAAAAATGAAAGAAATAATAAGCAGATTGTGATGATTTTAGCGGACTTCTAAAAAATTTATTAACAATTATTTATTATTTCTAGCCCTTGAAATCATAAGTTGTCTGAATTTCAGCTCTACTGAGGGAAGTCTAACAAGATTTCCATTATCTATGATTTTGGAAAGTTCTGACATCATATTTTTTTTTAATTCCAAACTTTTAGAACCATTTTCATAAGTTTTTTGAATCAATTCTTGAATCTCAAAATCTTCAATTATTTTATTTTTAAGAAGTTTTCTGTTTGTCAATGCAATTTCTCGGCTCAAAATTAGCCTTTGTGTATCATATTTATAATACACCTCCCAAAATTTTTTTTCTATATCTTCATTCAATTCTAATTCATTAAGAATAAACAATTTTTTTTCAGCATAGAATTTTTCTTGCGTCATTCTTTTTGCATCATCCTGAGCAGAAATACTTTGAAAAACAAGGAGAAATAATATTAATAAAAATCTAATCAATTGTTAAATAATCAAAATCGCTATCAAAATTAGACATAATTATAAGATTATCATAGTTTTGATATATGTAGTTTGAGGAATATAGGTTGATGATGATGTTTTGATTCATGTAATCAAAATTTTCTTCAAGAATATCATTGACTAAAAATGTTTCATCAACAAATTCTCTATCAGTAAAATTATTTAGAATTAATAAGATCATTAGACACATGGTCACTGAACTTGTAATTAGTAAATTTCTGTAAAAAGACCTTGATTTCTCTTTTTTAATAATTCTTTCGGAATCAATATTTTCAAAATAGTTTTGCGGAAAAGTAAAAACATTTTTTTTTAATTTTAATTTTTCTAAAATTTTAACATCAATATTCTCAAAATATTTTTCGGGAACTTTAAATGAATTACTTTTTCTCATATAATTATGACAACAGATTTATTAAAAGGTTTGATTTTCAGATATTTCCTTTTTTATTTTATTTTTGGCAAGATGATATGATGTCTTTAAAGCACCAACTGATGTTCCAAGTATTTGGGATATTTCCTTAAACTTCAAATCATCATAATACTTCATTTGAAAAACTAACTTTTGTTTTGGAGGAAGTTTAGCGATTATTCCCTGTAGTTTAATATCTAATTCATCGCCATCAAAATATGGATCTTGCCTCAAGTTATTAATCATTGTATTGTACATTATTTCTGAGCTAAAAAAATATTTTTTTTCTTTTGATTTTAAATAATTGATTGATTCGTTATAAGCAATTCTATACATCCAGGTTGATAGTTTACTTTCTTCTTTGAATTTTTGAATTGATCTGTAGATTTTTAAATATACATTTTGTAACACATCGTTTGTATCTTCATGATTTAACAATAATCTCCTGATCTGAAAGTATAGATTTTTTTTACTTTGATTAACCAATTCCCTAAAAGCATTATCTTTTGATTTGGAGTTTTTTAGTCTTTGTAATAACTCTTTTTCTTTCGCTGACACTAGAACTGATTTCTTTCGCTTCATATAATACTTATTAAAATCAACTCAGGGATTGTAATGATATTAAATTATTGTAAACCCCTTTTTTCTTTATTAAATCATCATGTGTGCCTTGCTCAATAACTTTACCTTTATCCAATACAACAATATTTTGGGCATTTTTAACAGTAGATAATCTATGTGCTATTACAATTGATGTTTTGTTATACATAAGCTTTTTAAGTGCTTCTTGAACAAGTTTTTCAGATTTTGAATCAAGAGATGATGTTGCTTCATCTAAAATTAGGATTGGAGATTTTGAAATAATAGCACGAGCAATGGAAATTCGTTGCTTTTGTCCACCTGAAAGGTTTGCACCATTGTCAGCTATTTTATGATCCAACTTATTACTAAATTCATTGATAAAGCTAATGGCATTAGCAGTTTTCAGGGCATCATAAACCTCATAATCATCAATTTTTTTTCCTAACAATATATTATCTCTAATTGTACCATTAAATAGGATTGATTCTTGACCAACAATTCCTATTAGTGATCGTATACTCTTTTTACTGATTTTTTTTAGTTCAATGCCATCAATTAATATTTCACCATGTGTATAACTATAAAACCTAGGTAACAGATTTGCAAGGGTAGATTTTCCACTACCTGAAGGTCCGACTATTGCTACAGTCTCTCCCTTTTTTATATTTAGGTTAATATTTTTTAAAACCTCAATTTCATCATAAGTAAACGAAATATTTTTGATTTCAATTTTTTTATTAAAGGATTTGATATTTTCTAGATTTTGTAACTCAAATTCATTTTCTGAGTCGATAAGTTCATAAACCCTTTCAGCGGCAGCATTGCCTTTTTTTAAAGCATATAATGCTTTACTAATTGATTTGGCAGGTGTCAATACCCCGTACGCTAAGCCCATGTAAGTTATAAAAGCAGCAGGTTTCAAATTCATATCAATTAGAACTAATTTTCCGCCATACCAAAGCAAAACACCGATTACTAATATTCCAAGAAATTCACTAAGAGGAGCTGCAATATTTTGTCGATTTATTAAGCTATTTGAATATTTAAAAAATCTTGAATTAGATTTTAAAAACTTTTTTGTAAAAAAAGTTTCTGAAACAAAAGCTTTAATCACACTAATTCCATTTAAGGTTTCCTCAGTAATAGATGTCAATTCACCTTGTTCTTTTTGAACAATTAAAGATCTTCTTCTTAATGTTTTACCTATGTAAGAAATAATAAATGCTGAAACTGGAATGAACACAATTACAAATAATGTGAGTTCCAAGCTAATTATAAACATTGCTGTTATTGTAAAAATTATCGATAATGGATCCCTAATAAAAATTTCAATAATAGATAGGTAGGAATTTTGAACTTCAATGACATCTGACGTTATTCTAGAAATAACATCACCTTTTTTATTTTTTGAAAAAAAACTCATTGGAAGAACAATTAGGTTTTCAAATATTTGTTTTCTAATAATTCTAATAACCCCATTTCTCATGATTGTTGAAAAGAAAAGAGCAAAATAATTGAAGACATTTTTTAAAAAAAACAAGAAAATAACAACAAACACAACAAATAAAATTGCTTTTTGATTGTCTTGTCCTGCAAATACAACAACTTGGTAATTTAACCAGCTTTCTAAAAAACTTCCCAAATTTAATGATGAGTCAAAATCGGGTTTAACAATGGTTTGGTTTGTACCATTAAATAATACCTCAAGCATTGGCATAAGAGAGAAAAATGCAATAGCGCTAAAAAGAGCATACAATGCACTGAATAAAATATTAAGAATAAATTCCTTCTTAAATAATTTTAAGTTCTTTATTACTCTTGTAAAAAACATTTATACTATTTCCTTAATAAGTTGATTTAATTTCAAATCCAAATCATTGTTCACTTTAATGTAATTTTTTGTTGATTTTAAACTTGAACTTACACTAAAGTAATATTTTATTTTAGGTTCAGTTCCGCTGGGGCGTAAACAAACTGATGTTTTATCCTCACATTTGAGGATTATTAAGTTTGACTTAGGCAATTTAATTTTTTCTGATTTTTTTGTTTTGAGATTTAATTTCTCACCCAATAAATAATCTTCCACAACTAAGACATCACTATTGCCAACTTTTTTTGGAGGATTATTTCTTATATTATCAATGATAGAATTTATTTTTTTTCTTCCATCCAAACCAGTTAGCTTTTTTGTAACTAATTTTTCTTTGTAAAATCCATATTTAATGTAACATTCAATAAGTTGACTTAAAAAGGATTTATTTTTTTCTTTCAATTCATTGAGTATTTCACATATTAGTAGGCTTGAAGCGATTGCATCTTTATCTCTTACAAAATCACCAAATAAAAAACCGTAACTCTCCTCACCTCCTGCGATAAAATACTTTTCAGGAAAATCATTAATCATTTTACCAATCCATTTAAAACCAGTAAGAGAAAGCATTATTTCAACATTGTTAAGCTTAGCTATATTTTCAATCATTGGTGTTGAAACAACTGTTGATGCAATAAATGAATTTTTATGATTTTTATTTTTTTTTAACAAATAGTCTAGCATTAATACCATTGTTTGATTGCCATTTAGTAAAATAAACTCATTATTTTTTTTAATAGCAATTCCAAACCTATCTGAGTCGGGGTCTGTACCAACTACAATATCATAATTAAGTTTTTTTGCTAGGTTGATACCAGTAGATAGAGCTTCTGCTTCCTCAGGATTTGGGGATATGACCGTGGGAAAGTTTCCATCGGGTGTCATTTGTGACTCTACAGTTTTATATTCAAAACCGTAATCTTCTAACAATGATGGAATCATTTTATAGGATGTACCATGAATTGGTGTAAAAACAACTTTTAATTTTTTTTTCTCCTTTTTAATGCCAATGTTTTTGAGATAATCACACAACTTTTTGAAATATTCCTTCTCAATTTTGTTGTAGTTAGTGAGCTTTAAATTTTTTTTTCCTTTAAAATTTATATCACCATAATTAGTTCTAGATATTGAACTAATTAATTTTTTATCAATTGGAGGAACAATTTGACCTCCATCCGACCAGTATACCTTATATCCATTATATTCTGGAGGATTGTGAGAAGCAGTTATCACAATCCCACAAATGCATGATAAGTTTCTGACCCCAAATGAAACAATTGGTGTCGGTTTAATTTCATCAAAAACATATGTTTTTATGTTATTTGCATTAAAGATATCTGAAACAACTTCGGATAGGTACTTTCCATTATTTCTACTGTCATAACCTATTATAACCGCAGGATCTTTAATTTTTAAATCGTTAATAAAATTACTTATACCTTGAGTTGCTTTTCCCAAGCTATATTTATTTATTCTATTTGGCCCAATCCCCATGATTCCTCTTATACCACCAGTACCGAATTCTAAATTTTTGTGAAAAATATCATTAAACTCTGATTGATCAAGTTTTTCTTTAAGTTTGTAAACTTCGTTGGTTGTTTCTCTATCAAAAGGTTCGTTAGACCATACTTTAAAATTTTTTTCAGCTAAATCCATAATTGGTTATTTAGTTTTTTCAACTATCGAATAATTATCATGGTCTGTTTTAGATCTTAGTATTAATTCTCCTAGAAATCCAGCAATAAAAAAAATCAATCCCATTAACATTGTTACCAGTGAAATATAAAATAGAGGTCTTTCCGTTATCAATCTTCCAGTTTTATTTAAAAATAGCTTATCGTAACCAATGTAAATTGAAATTATCAATCCACTTAAAACCATGATAGTTCCAATTAATCCAAAAAAATGCATTGGTCTTTTACCAAATCTCTGTATAAACGACAATGTTACAAGATCTAAAAATCCTTTAATAAATCTGTCAGCGCCATATTTTGTTTTACCAAATTTTCTGTGATGGTGCTTGACCTCTTTCTCAGAAATTTTAAAAAAACCAGCATTTTTTGCTAAAACTGGAATATATCTATGCATTCCATCAGTGAGACTTATGTTTTTGATAACCTCGGATTTATATGCCTTTATTCCACAGTTGAAATCATTTAATTTAATTCCAGATGCTTTTCTTGCTGCCCAATTAAACAGTTTGGATGGTATGTTTTTAAATATAAGTGAGTCGTATCTCTTTTTTTTCCAACCAGAGACTAAATCTAAGTTTTTCTCAGTGATAATTTGAAAGAGTGGATAAATTTCATTTGGATCGTCCTGCAAATCAGCATCCATCGTGATTACAATATTTCCCAGAGCTCTTTTAAAACCAGCTAAGAGTGCCATGGATTTTCCATAATTTCTTTGAAACTTAAGTCCAGATACACGATTATTATGTGATAAATCCTTTATAACAGACCAGGAATTATCTGTGCTGCCATCATCAATGTATATTATTTCAAAGTCTAGATTTTTTCCATTTAGTGAGTCAACAATGGCTTGATTAAGTTCATTTAGGGACTCAGATTCATTATACAATGGAATTATAACAGAAAGGTCCATTATCAATTAAGATTTTTTTATAATCAAACCCAAAATTAAACTAAACATGAAACCCACGAAAAGATTAGAGACAATTGTGAATGGATATACTAAGTTTTTGGTCCATTCTAAATAACTTATAAACTCTTCTTTGGTCCAAAACTCTCCACTTTCAGGGTTGGTCATTTGCTCAGGATTTTGTTCAATTGCAACTTCATAGGCTATATTCCATGTTGTATCCCAAAAAGTAGGCTCAATTACATTAGTAAGTAATAAAAAATATAAAATAAATATAAGAGCATTAACAACAGATATTCCTGTTCCTAGCTTCAAAACAGTTTTTAGATCTATTAATCCCCGATTTATTTTTTTATAATTTAAACCACACGCTGTTATTCCCCCAATTAGTATTAATAAACCTACAATATTTGAAGTTGTGTCGTTTTCATAATGGGTACCTAGAACTGCCTGCATTACTGAAAAAGATACAGTGAAAAATGCAGTATATAATCCAAACTTCTTTATCTCATTTTTGGTAGATATTGTTTTCATTTTTTGAATGTAAATTTATGTAGAATTTATCTATTATTGATATTCATTGCATAAATTAAAAAAAAACTTATTTTTGCTCACTCAATAAAAAATGAAAAAAGGTATTCACCCAGATAATTATAGACTTGTAGCTTTTAAAGACATGTCCAACAATGATGTATTTATTACTAAGTCAGCTGTTGAAACTAAAGATACAATAAAACACGATGGTGTAGATTATCCATTAGTCAAGTTAGAAATTTCAAGAACATCCCATCCATACTACACAGGTAAAACAAAACTTGTTGACACCGCCGGTAGAATAGATAAGTTTAAAAATAGATATGCTGGCTTGTCATTGAAAAAAAATGAGGGTCCAAAACCGTCTGAAGCTAACCCTGTTGAGGAGCCTGTTGCTGAAGCCGCACCTGCTGAGGAGCCTGT
>CESP01043068.1_pt1 | contig 11630 bp, 12 predicted proteins | sample 531211 | NCBI WGS metagenome assembly CESP01 (sample SAMEA2622074, study PRJEB7988) | marine metagenome | biome: marine biome (ENVO:00000447); feature: surface water layer (ENVO:00002042); material: "saline water (ENVO:00002010), including plankton (ENVO:xxxxxxxx)" | depth 5 m | reverse complement strand
CACTTATATATGAAAATAACTAAGTTTAAAGAGGACATAACTTCAGAAATTGCTAATTCATTTAAAGATAGTATCGCTATAGATACTGAGGCGACAGGGCTTCAAATCCCAGAAAGAGATAAACTTAGTTTAATACAAATATGTGATGAAAATGGTAATGTTTTTATAATTCAACCTAATAAAGAAAGCTATCAAGCACCAAACTTAAAATCAGTTTTAGAAAATGAAAAAATTTTAAAAATCGGCCACTTTTTAAGATTTGATAAAAATTCGTTAGAATTTTTTCTTAAATGTAAAATTAAAAATATCTTTGATACAAAAATTGCATCAAAAATTGTAAGAACTTACACAGATAGTCATGGTCTAAAAAATTTAGTTCAAGAATTTTGCAATAAGTCTTTAGACAAAAGACAAGGTAGCAGTGATTGGAACAAAGATATTAATGAATTATCGAATAAACAATTAGAATATGCTGCAAATGACGTAATTTACTTACATAAGATTAAAAATGAATTAGAAAAAATGTTAATTCGTGAAAAAAGAATTGATATATTTAACAAATGTTTATCTTTTTTAGATACTAGAATAGCGCTTGATCAAAGTGGATTTAAATTTGATATTTTTGAACACTAATGAATAAAAAAAATTATATTTCTCTAGCAAAAAAGTCAGCAGATATTCAAATAAACGAATTAAAAAAAATTAAAAAAATTTTTAATAATTCTTTTGTAAAAGCAGTAGATTTAATTTTGGGTTGTAAGGGTAAAGTCATTTTTGCTGGAATTGGAAAATCTGGACTTATTGCTAGAAAAATATCAGCAACTTTTTCAAGTGTGGGTATCCCTAGTTTTTTTTGTGATCCCGCCCAGGCTTTGCATGGTGATATGGGTCAAATAGAAAAGAAAGATATATTAATTGTTTTCTCTTATTCTGGAAATACCTCTGAATTAAACAATATGTTAAAATACGCAAATAGGTATGGGATTAAAATTATCGGTGTCGCATCTAAACCTGAGAGCATTTTACTTAAAGCAAGCGATGTAAAATTAGTTCTTCCAAAAGTTAAGGAAGCCGATTTGACTGGTATTGTTCCAACCTCTAGCACAACAATTACTTTATTGCTTGGGGATTGTATGGCTACAACAGTAATGCATCAAAAAAAGTTTTCAGAAGAGAAATTTAAGGTATTTCATCCTGGTGGGAATATAGGCAAGTCTTTGCTTTTAGCTAAAGATATTATGATTTCAGGATCCAAAATGCCGGTAGTTAATTATAAAAAATCTTTTAAAGAAGCTTTAAAAATCATGAATAAAAAAAACCTAGGTATAATTGTTATTGTAAAAAAAAATTATATATCCGGTCTAGTTACTGATGGTGACTTGAGAAGAGAATTCAATAAAAATTCTTTGAATAATAATATAGAAAATTTAATTAACAAAAAACCAATGGTTGTAAATGAAAATATGCCAGCCTCTAAAGCGCTTGGGTTGATGAGTGAAAAAAAAATAACAAGTCTTCTTGTAGTATCAGAAAGAGATTATAAGAGAAAAAAACAAAAACTTAGAGGAATTATACATATTCATTTTCTTTTAAAAAATGGAATACAATAGTAATGAATAGAAAAAAAAAAATCGTTATTGCCCAAATAACTTTTTTTGTGCTTGGGGTCTTAATGATAATTATTACTTATTATAATAGGAATCAAACTGAACAAATTATTTCTAAAGAAAACGAAAATAAAATTATAAATCAATTAAATAAACAAAATGATGTTTCTGACGATATATTTTACGAGATTCAATACTCAGGTATAGATTTATCGGGAAACAGATATATTTTAACATCTAAAGAGGCGTCTAGTAGTAAAGAAAATCCTGAGCTGGTGAATATGAAATTTGTTGAGGCTAATTTTTATTTCAAAGATAATACTGTTTTAAATGTTCTTTCTGACAAAGGAGCTTACAACAATAAAACTTTTGATATGATTTTTGAAGAGAATGTAAAAGCTAAATACGAAGGTAGCAGACTTGTTGCTAACAGAGCCAACTATTCAAATTCAAAAAGTTTTCTCATAATCTCTGATAATGTAATTGTTACTGATCAAAAAGGCACTGTGATTGCAGATAAGCTGATATTTGATATAAAAAAACAAAATTTGAATATAATATCATTAAATAATAACAAAATTAATGCTAATATAAATTTAAAATGAAAAAAGGTTTTAGAATTTTAAAATTTAAAAAAGATAAGGCTATTTTTGAAGTTAAGGATGTAAGTAAATCCTTTGACGGAAGACCAATTCTTAAAAAACTTTCTTTAAAAGTTTTTCCGGGTGAGTGTGTAGGGATACTTGGGCCTAATGGTTGCGGAAAAACAACACTTTTTTCGCTATGTATAGGGGAGCAAAATGTTGAGGGGGGTAAAATTTTTTTAAATAAAAAATCTATTGAACAAATACCTATTCATTTAAGATCAAAAGAAGGTTTAGGATATCTTCCGCAGCAGAGAAGCGTGTTTAATATGAGTGTTTATGATAACATTATCGGAATAGCTCAAATTTCAATTAAAGGTGTTGAAAATCAAAAAGAGGTAACAGAAAAACTTTTGGATGAATTTAATTTACAGCACTTAAGAACTCTAAATGCGTCGGTCCTTTCTGGCGGGGAAATTAGAAGACTTATGATGGCAAGAGTTATGATTAATAAACCAAAGATAGTTCTGCTTGACGAACCTTTAGCTGCGTTAGATCCAATTGTTATTCAAGATATTCAAAAATATATTCTAAAAATTCAAGCTAGTGGAACTGCAATTTTGGTCACAGACCATAATGTAAAAAATTTATTTGATATTACCGATCGCAGTTATGTTCTAGGTGAACATACGGTAATTGCTGAAGGAACTTCAAGGGAGCTGTTAAATTCATCAAGAGCGGTTAAGTACTATTTTGGACCTCAATTTTCTTAAGTCTAAATGATCCCAAAAAAATTTAATTTATTTTTAGATCATAAAATCACTGACTTTAAAAAGACAATAGAAGTAGACTCTGATAAATCTATATCAATTAGAAGTTTTATAATTGGTTCTTTAAGTCAAAACGTATCTTCAGTTAAAAACGTACTAGAATCTGAAGATGTTTTTTCAACAATTAGTTGTCTAAAGAAACTAGGAGCACATATAAAAAAAGTAAAACCTAGAAATTACATCATATATGGAAAAGGATTAGGATCTTTACATGCAAAAAAAAATACTTTTTTAAACTTTGGAAACTCAGGAACTCTGGCAAGACTTTTGATTGGAACTCTTTCAACCACACCAGGTTTAGAAATAAAAATGAGAGGCGATAAATCGTTAAACAAGAGAAGTATGAAGAAACTTATAGAAGCTATCTCAAAATTCGGGGCTTTTTTTTTACCAGAAAATAAATTTCATTTTCCTTTGAAGCTTATTTCATCTGAAATGCCGATTGGAATTAACTATACAGCCGGTGTTTCAGCCCAGCTCAAGAGCGCTGTAATCTTAGCTGGATTAAATTCTTATGGTCAAACTTCAATTATTGAAAAAAATAAAAGCAGAGATCATACCGAAAAAATGCTTTTGCAAAACAGCCATTCAATAAAAATTGAAGATAAAAAAAAAAAATTAATTAAAGTAATTGGTAAAAAAAGTTTAAAGCCTATTAAGATAGAAGTTCCAAATGATCCGTCATCTGCGGCTTTTTTTGTAGCATTAACATTATTAAAGGAAAATTCCTCACTAAAAATTAGAAACGTAGGACTTAACAAAACTCGCACAGGGTTTTATGATCTTTTGAGAAAACATGGGGCAAAAATAAAATTTAAAAATTTAAAGAAAATTAATAATGAATTAAGAGGAGATATTTTAATTAAAAGCTGCAATTTAAAACCGATCAAAGCTTCAAAATCTTTCTATACAAACACAACAGATGAATACCCAATATTGTTTGTAATTGCTTCTCTGATTAAAGGAGTTTCTATTTTTAAAGGTATCGGTGATTTAACAAATAAAGAAAGTGACAGAATTGCAGAAATGCAAAAAATTTTAAAGCAAATAAACATTAAATCAAAATTTTCAAAAGGAGAATTAAAAATTTTTGGTCAAGGAAGAAAAATTGTAAGTAACAAAAATATAATCGTGCCTAATCGGTCTGATCATAGATTATGTATGAGTTCCTTTATCTTAGGGTTGTTAACTGGTGCTAAAACAACTATCAAAAATTTTGAAACTGTTTTTACTTCCAGTCCATCGTTCTTGAAAATAATGAAAAATAATTTTAAGGTTAAGTTTGAAATTAGAAAATAAAATACTTAGAATTACTTGTGATGGAGGTGCTGCAACTGGTAAATCTACTGGTGCAAAACTTTTAGCAAAGAAATACAATCTTGCTTTTCTTTCTAGCGGACTACTATATAGATATGCTGCTTATTTAAATTTAAGATACAAGCCAAGAAATAAAATAAATTTTCTTAAAAAAAAATTTAAAGTTCTTAAATATAAAAATCTTAGTAGAATTAATCTTCATACTCCAAGTATTTCTATTGAAACCTCTAAACTTGCCCAAATTTTAGCAATAAGAAATATTTTAAAAAAATATCAAAAGGATTTCATAAAAAAAAATCACAGATGCATATTAGAAGGTAGAGACGCTTCAACTAAAATACTACCTAATTCAAATATAAAATTTTTTTTTATTTGCAATTTAAATACTGCTGCTAAAAGAAGATATAAGGAGCTTAGGAAAAGATTAAATAATTTAAGTTTTAATGAGGTTAAGCGTGCATTATATAAGAGAAATCTTAGCGATAAGAATCGTAGTATTTCACCTTTACAAAAACACCCTGATGCTGTAGTTGTAAATTCCACAAAAATAGGCAAACAGGCTATGTTGGCTAAAATGTCTAAAATTGTGGAGAAATTTTTAAATAAATAATATGGCAATTGAACAAGAGACAAATACAAATAATAAAGAGTCACTTAAAGAGTTTAAAAATCTCCTAGATCAAGATTTTAAAGATAGACAAGTCAAAGAAAATGTCATCATAACAGGCATAGTAACAGAAATTACTAAAAATTTTATTGTAGTAGATTGTAAGCTTAAGATGGAAGGTATGATTCCTATTGAAGAATTTAAGCATGATAAAGAACTTGAAAAACTAAAAGTTGGTTCAAAAGTAGATGTGTATTTAGAAAGAATTGAAAGTTTTAAAGGGGAAATAATAATTTCAAGAGATAAAGCAAGAAAAATGAAAGCTTGGAAAAAAATGGAAAAAGTATTTGAAACTCAAGAAGAAATGACAGGCTACATTACTGGCAAAGTCAAAGGTGGATACATCACCACTGTTGAGGGTCTTCCGTGTTTTATGCCATCTTCACAAATAGATGTTAGGCCTATGAAAAGAATAGATCATTTGATGAATACCCCATTAAAAGTAATAGCAACGAGAATTGATAAAAATAGAGGAAATGTATGTGTGTCCAGAAGGGCAGTTCTTGAAAAAAGCAAAAATGCAGAGGTTGTGGAAGCTTTAAAAAATATTAAAGAGGGGGACATTGTTGATAATGCAATAGTAAAAGCAACGACTGACTGGGGAATATTCATTGATATAAATGGAATAGACGCTCTTCTACATGTCTCAGACTTAAGCCACGGAAGAGTTAAAAAACCATCTGACTTGGTGTCTATTGGTCAAAAATTAAAAGTAAAAATTACTAAAATTGACGAAAAAACAAATCGAGTTTCAGCTTCAGTTAAAGCACTCACTGAAGATCCTTACGAAAATTTAGAAAAAAAATATAAAATTGGTAAAATTTATGACGGTATTGTTACTAAAATAATGGATTATGGTTGTTTTGTAAAAATCGAAGATGGTATAGAAGGCCTGATCCATAATTCAGAATTAGATTGGACTAATAGAAATATCTCACCGAATAAAGTACTTTCTGTTTCTCAAAAAATTAAATTTAAAATCGTTAATATCGACAAAGATGCTAAAAGAATATCTCTTTCATACAAAGCGACTCTTGAAAATCCATGGGAAAAAGTTCGAGACAAAATAGGTGAGGAACAAAAAATCAAAATAACTAATATTACCGATAAAGCTATATTTGGTGAGTTGGTTGACTCAAAATTATCTGGCATGCTTCATTATAAAGAAATTTCTTATAAGGAAAGTATTGATGAACTAAAAAAATACAAAAAAAACGATATTTTAAATGTTAAAATCTTAGAAATTAAAGACGATAAGATAAGATTTTCTAAAAGAGCTCTAGAAAAAGATCCAATGGATTGGTTTAAAACGAATAAAAAAAAGATTGGCGATATTATTACTACTAGAATACATGAGGTTTTAAAAACAGGGGTAAAAGTTTCGATTGATAAAGAGAAAGAATTGATTGTTACAATTAAAAAGGTCGATTTAGCAAAAGATTCTAGCGCTGCAAGACCTGAAGTTTTTTCACCAGGTAATGCTTTAGATGCAAAAATTACAGAATTAGATATAAAAAACAGAAAAATAAAATTGAGTGTTAAAGCTGCTCAAATAGATGAGGAAAAATCTTTGATTGCGAAATTTGGTGAAGGTGCGACTAAGTCAGGCGCCACACTTAAAGGTATTTTTGAAAAAGCAATGGGAAAGAAAGATAAAAAAGATAAATAATTGTCCAAACCAGAGCTAATAAATAGGCTAAAAGAAAAAAATCCTTCAATTAATAAATCTGATATAGAGGAAATTATAGAGACTTTTTTTGAAAATATAATTAAAGCTCTTAAAGAAGGGAAAGTAGTTGAAATTCGTAGTTTCGGTAAATTATACTTACGAAAAATAAAAGAAAACTTTAGTGCACGAAATCCAAAAACTAATGAATTAATCTATAAACCAGAACGTACTAGATTACGATTTAAAGCCTCTAGTGCTCTTAAAAAATTAATTAATAGATGAAAAAGCCACGAATATTTATTGCTTGTGATACCGACAAAATTAACGAAGTAAAAAAAATTGTAGCTCAAACAAAAAGTAGTAAGTTAGATATAGGCTATAAGTTTGGGCTGGAATTTTTTTATAGTAAAGGTGGGCGTAAATTTATTTCGAAAATTAAAAATAAAAAAATATTTTTAGATCTCAAACTTAATGATATTCCAACAACATGCTCGGCAGCTTTAAAATCTTTAAAAGATTTAAAAAATATAAATTATATAACGATACACGCAAATTCAGGTGAAGAGACCATAAGAACTGTTGTCAAATCAGCAAAAAAAATTAATTCTAAGATAAAAATTTTATTAGTTACTATCTTAACAAGTATTTCTAATTCATCTGTTAAGAAAATTGGGCATACAAAACCCATAAGAGAATTGGTAAAGAAACAGGCAAGTTTAGCAAAACTTTGTGGATGCCACGGAATTATTTGTGCAGGTTCTGACTTAAAGTTTGTTAAAAAAATATTTAAAGGTGAAATTATAACTCCTGGAATTCGCTTAAAAGGAGACAGTGTCAGAGATCAAAAAAGAGTTATGGGTCCTAAGGATGCATTTAAAAATGGAAGTTCCGCTCTAGTTATAGGACGATCTATTACTAGAGGAAATATTAAGAATAATATTTTAAAGTTAATTGAAGAAATAGAGTAATGAAGGTCAAAATTTGTGGTTTAAATCCAGCCAGAGATGTACAATTATGCATTGACCTTAAAGTAAATTTTTTAGGATTTGTTTTTTACGAAAAATCTCCACGAAATATTAGTCTGCCAGATATTAAAATTCTTTCTAACTATGATAAAAAAAATTCAAATTTTGTTGCTGTTACAGTTAATCCAAGCGATGAGTTTATAAAAAAAAATTTAATAGGGAAATTTGATTATATTCAACTCCATGGATCAGAAACAAAAAACCGAGTAACACAGATTAAAAATATGGGTTTTAAGATCATAAAGGCAATCAAAGTAAAAGATGAGCAAGATATTAATAATCACAGAGAATTTGATAATGCTGATATAGTATTGTTTGATACCCCTGGTATGGAAAAATCTTTAGAATTTCCTAAAAATCTTATTACAAAACTTCCTATTGGTACAAAATATGCTTTAGCAGGTTCTGTCTCCGAAGATAATATTGAAAAAATCAGTAAATTAGGGGTTAACTTTTTTGATTTATCGTCTAGTTTAGAAAGTCAATTAGGTTACAAAGATCATCATAAAATTAAAAGGTTTATAAATAAAATTAATGAGCTTAAAAATTAAAAAAAATACGCCTTTAATTGACCAGCATGATAAAAACTTTATGTATGGTGGTAAATTTGGTGGAAATTTTATACCGGAAACTCTTAAAAAGCCTATAGATGATTTAACAAAGTTATTTGCAAAGTTAAGAAAAGATAAAAAATTTCTCAAAGAAAGAGATCATTATTTTAAAACTTACGTAGGTGCTCCTACGCCCTTTATTAAATTAGATAATTTAACAGATCACCTTGGAGGTGCTCAAATTTATGCAAAGGTAGTTTCAGAGGCTAATGGTGGAGCTCACAAGATTTACAATGCTACTGTCCATTGTCTAATAGCGAGAAAAGCGGGGAAAAAATATATTGTAGGTGATACCGGAGCAGGATATGCGGGAAAAATGCTCTCTATGGCAGCCAAGAAATTTGGCCTTAAGTGTAAAATTTTTATGGGAGCGAAAGATATAAAAAGACAAAGGCCAAACGTAGAAGCTATAAGAAAAAATGGAGCAGAAATAGTTCCTGTCACTACTGGAAGTCAAACTCTTGTGGATGCAGTAAGCGAGTGTATGAGATATTGGGTTTCAAATTGTGACACCACAGCATTATGTGTAGGCAGCACTGTCGGACCAAATATATTTATCAAAATCTGTGCTTGGAGCACTGCACAAATTTCAAGAGAATTAATGAAACAAATAAAAGAAGAATTCGGAAAAATACCTAATAAATTAAAACTTATTAATTGTGTGGGGGGCGGTAGTTCTGCGGCAGGTTTCTGGAATGAATTTATGGATACTCATGCTGAATTTATTGGTGTAGAGGCTGGAGGTCCTAAAAATAGTAAGTTACATGCAGCGCCACTAACTAATGGATCTAAAATAGGTATTCTTCATGGAGCTGCGCAATATGTTATACAAGATAAAGAAGGTCAAATAGGATCTACCGAGTCAATATCCGCAGGTCTCGATTATCCTGGAATTTCTCCTCTTCATTGTTTTCTCAAAGATACTAAAAGAGCTAGATATACTTCTGCTAATGATGAAGAAGCTCTAAAAGCTTATCAATTAGTTTCAAATCTTGAAAATATTTCTCCCTCACTTGAACCTTCTCATGCTTTTGCAGAAGCGATTAAGTTAGCTCCTAAACTAAAATCATCTGAAGTTCTTATTGTAAACTCTTGCGGAGATAGTTTGAAAGACAAAGATATTATCAAACAAAAATTAGGTTCATACGTGAGATGAAGTCAAAAATTGCTCTAGCTTTTAATAATTGTAAAAAAGAAAACAGACCAGCCTTAATTACTTATACTGTTGCTGGAGATAACACTAAAAATAATTCTTTAATGATATTAAATAAAATCTCTAAACACGCAGATATTCTTGAACTAGGATTTCCACATAATACCCCTATAGCTGACGGTGGACAGATACAAGGTAGCTCACACCGAGCTTTAAAAAATGGAATAAAATTAAAAGATGTTTTTCAGATAGTTAAAAAATTTAAAAAAAAGAATCCTAGTAAACCAATTATATTAATGGGTTATTTTAACCTTGTTTATCAAAACGGGGAAAATAATTTTTTAAAAAACTGTAAAATATCGGGTGTAGATGGACTAATTATAGTTGATCTCCCATATCCTGAAAATAAAAACTTTGCAAATAAGTGTAAGAAAAAATCTATAAATTTTATTCAACTACTATCTCCCACTACGTCTAAAGACAGAATGAAAAAAATTATTAAAGACTCACATGACATGATTTATTACATATCAATGCTGTCAACTACAGGGGGTAAACTAAAAGTTTCACCAAAGATAATTCTCCAGAACTATAACTTAATAAAAAGAATCAACTCGAAAAAAAATCTAGTAATAGGATTTGGTATTACCGATAAAACCATTACTTCTCTAAAATCCGCTAATGGGCTAGTTGTGGGCAGTATGTTGTGTAAAACAATAACAAATTCACTCAAAATGGGACAAAATCCTGTCACAAAGTTAGATAAAGTTGTGTACAATCTTAAAAGAAAAATAATATGAATTGGATCTCAAAATTTATAAAGCCAAAAATAAAATCTCTTTTTGAAAAAAAGTCTTCAACAACAGAAGAAAATCTTTGGACAACATGTGGGTGCAAAAACTTAATTTATAAAGAAGACATGGAGTCTAACCAAAAAGTTTGCCCGAAATGCGGGGCACATCATAAATTAACTTGTAGGGAAAGATTTGAAACTTTTTTTGATAACAAAGAATTTGAATTAATAGAGACCCCCTTACCTAAAGATGATCCTTTAAACTTTGAAGATAAAAAGAAATACACTGATCGATTAAAAACAGCTCGTAAACTGACTGGTCAAGATGATGCAATTTTAATTGCAAAAGGGAAAGTTCAAAATATTAATATGGTAGTTGGTGCACAAGATTTTAGATTTATCGGTGGGTCATTTGGCGCAGCGTCTGGTGAAGCTTTTATAGCGGGTGCACAACATGCAATAGAAAATAAAATGCCTTATGTATTTTTTAGTTGTTCTGGTGGTCAAAGAATGATGGAGTCTTCTATAGCACTAATGCAAATGTCTCGAACAGCTTTAGCAGTAAATGAATTAAAGAAAAAAAATATTCCTTTCGTAGTAGTCTTAACTGATCCGACAACTGGTGGTGTGACAGCTTCATGGGCAATGTTAGGTGACATCTTAATTGCAGAACCAAAGGCCACAATTGGATTTGCAGGAAGAAGAGTAATTCAAGATACCGTTCGCGAAACTTTACCCGACCAATTCCAAACTGCTGAATATGTGAAAGATCATGGTGGTATCGATTTAGTAGTTGAAAGACAATACTTGAATTCAACTATTGGGACATTGCTAAATGTTCTATTGAAAAAAGCAGAGTCTCAAGCTAAACAAGACTCGAATGTCACAATCGATAAGTCTCTACAAGCAGCTAGCTAATCACAAGCTTTTCAACAAAACTATTAATTTTGATTTAAAAAGAATTAAATTAGTTCTTAAAAAGTTAAGTCATCCAGAGAGAAAACTCAATAATGTTATAAATTTTTTAGGTTCAAGTGGTAAATTTTCTACCTTGCATTCTGTTAAGTGTTTTATTGAAGCTAATAACCAAAAAACAACTGCATATATTTCGCCCTCATTAAGAGATATAAAAGAACGGTTTTGGATGGGGGATAGATATTTAACTCATCAAGAAATTAAAAAATCAATTACGCTCATTGCAAAATTAAAAGTCCCTCTTACTATCTTTGAAGCTCTTACAGTAATTTATATAATTAATGCCTCCAGCAAAGATACGGACTATCATTTAGTTGAAGCAGGTGCATTATTTGCTAAAGACTCAACTAATGTATTTGATTTTCCTTTAGCTCAAGTAATTGTCAATATTAATAAACA
>CESP01027700.1_pt1 | contig 11660 bp, 12 predicted proteins | sample 531211 | NCBI WGS metagenome assembly CESP01 (sample SAMEA2622074, study PRJEB7988) | marine metagenome | biome: marine biome (ENVO:00000447); feature: surface water layer (ENVO:00002042); material: "saline water (ENVO:00002010), including plankton (ENVO:xxxxxxxx)" | depth 5 m | reverse complement strand
TGTTACGATGCAGCTTCTTTTCCAAATAATTTCTGTTTAAACTTCCAGCGTGATGGAGACGGTCAAGTTATTGATTTCCAAGTTGGAGCAGGTAATTCAGGAGTTATTGATTTTGGAACTTATGTATATCGTCTAAGTTGGGATCATAATGTAGCCTCAATGTTTGGATTAAGAAGAGATTTTGGTGATGTTGGTCTTACATGGCGTGGCTATCAGCAAACCTCTAGGAATCAAGCTGATTCTGGTGATCCAGCTGATCTAGTTGACCGAACAGGTTGGGCTTCAGATCCAGAATGGCTTTGGGATTTAAATGCTTCTTGGGCATTTAATAATGTGTATGCTTATTATCAGGTAAATTACGTTGATGGTGGTTGGATTAATAAATCTCAAACTGATACCCGAGAAGATTACTACTTGGGTGTTAACGGGCAAGTTATAAATCAATTCGATAGCTATTGGACTGATTTAGTTGGAGTTGCTTATAACTTTGATGATAGATTAAGCTTTACTGTTAGAGTAAATAATCCACTTGATCATGATGGTTCTGAAAGCAGATATCAAACTGAAAGAGGATTAAACTTTGTAGGAAGAACTGTTACTACAAGTTTTACCTATAGATTCTAACTAGTATTTGATTGAAAAGGGGCTCATAAGAGCCCCTTTTTTTTATACTAGATTCTGTCTAATTAGATAAGTAAGAATCCCATTACACACAAGCATCCTAGAGCAGAAAGCCATGCAAGAGTTCTCAAGTATATGATCCCAAACATATAACTCAATCCATGTACTACTCTGAATATTAGCCAATAACAAGCAGGCTGTGATACATCAATACCTTTTATTAAGGACAATACACAAAATGCTAAAAAAATTGGTAGTGTTTCAAGAATATTTTTTCCTGCTCTTCTGGATCTTTGTAGCATAAGCGAATCATCTAAACCATCGTCTTGGTTAGAAATTTGCCAACTAAAATTTTTAACATTTAATAAAAATGGTATTACCCAAAACTGCACTAGGCCAAGGGCAGATGCTAAAACTATATATAACGAAATTTGATCAATGTAATTATTCATAATTACTCCTCCAATAAAATAATCTATTATTAATGACATGATATTAAAAATAAGTCTAGTCATACTTACGTTATTAACCTCTTTTCTAGGTGGAATAAGTAATCAATTTACTGATTGGATATGGTATGAAAATCTTACGAAAGCGACCCTGAACCCACCAAATTATATTTTTGGTATCGTTTGGCCAGTGTTGTACTTGCTCATGGCAATAGTAAGCTTTTTAAATGCCCGATTAATATACAAATTATTTATTATTCAGCTTTTATTAAATGCTTCTTGGAGTTGGATTTTTTTTGTCCTGCAGCAACCCGAAATTGCAATAGTTGATGTCTTATTATTGATCGGCATAAATTTTAAAATTTTAACTAGACTCTACAAAAAACGGTTATTTATTAGTGCTGTAATGTATTTTCCTTACATAATCTGGTTATGTTTTGCAGCTTATTTAAATATCTCTATCTCAATCTTGAATTAGACATGGAAAAAAACTTTCAGCCTGATTGGGCATAAGATAGCGGCCGTTTGGATAGTATGATCTCATGACCTTCTTTGTATCGGACTGATTCTCAACACTTTGAATTGAATTCTCAAAACTTTCTGAGGCAAGCATATGTCTAAATTGAATAATAGCTACATCATCATCAAAAACTCCATCACCATCGTTGGCAATAGGTAGCCAAGCTATACCGCACGCTTTGTTTGCATTTCTTGGACGATCTTCAAGCCTACTTATCATCAAAGTAAAAAAACCATTTTCATCAACTGGGATTTCCTCATCAAATACACAATCATTTACTCTTGTATTGCCAAAACTTTGATTGGAACATGCCGACCAATACCTGAGCTCACTTTCATTCATTGTTGTATTTCCTTTGAATGTTGAAGGGGTATTTGGTGCTTTAGCTCTTATTACTAAAACCTTTCCAAACTTCCGATTTACAATAGTTCGAAGATAATGATTATCTAGATTAGGAAAAAACCCGCCGGTACTACGAGGTGCATTTTTATTGAATTCTCCAGTGTAAATTCCAATTAAGCTCTGACGATCTAACTGAATATACCAATTTGGTGGGTTTTGTGCTGGCCATGTAATTGGCTTATCTGGTTGGGAGGCAAGCCTTCTGTATTCTATTGGGGGAATACCAGCAGCATCTAAAGATATTGCAAGCGGTTGAGACGAATTGAGAATTTTACAAGCATCTTTTCCCTCATATAATTTTCCGTCTTTAACTACAACTGGAAGGGGTAGTGATACCCCTCCATTTGGCTCAAGGTTTTCATCTGGCAAATATATTCTGTATACGATGACCTGTTGTCCTGGCCCATATTCTGGTGCATGTAATAGATTATTGGATTCAATCAACTCTGCTCTTCCTGTCTCTCTTCTTTGAACAGGTTCCTCGTTCACTATTTCAATTTCATAAGATCGAAATTCATTGAGTCGGTCATTACCATAAACAAACGGGTTAACTGAATTAATGTCTGGGGTAATAAGGTAATCGGCTAGGGATTCAATTGGTCTGCCTCTTTGATCGTAACTAATCAAAGACATGTAACGTGCTACAGGAAAATCACCTTTTAAAAACAGCTTCGAGTTTTCAGGTATGCTAAATGCAGCAGCCCAATAAAATACATTTGAATCTGGATAAGCTAAATTGATGTATGGATCTGGTCCATGTGGCCCTCTAAGCCAAAAACAATCTCTTGGACCCGGAATATCTTGGGCAGCTAAAATGTTTTGGATTAGATAGATGGTGAGCAATAATTTTTTCATATTGCCTTAAATAGAGCCTTAATATTAGTAATCATATCTGGATTGCCTCTGAAAGATTTAATCTCCTCATCAACTTTATTCCAATTATGTGCAGATTCACTAAAAAAATTAGAATCAACTTTAACCCAACTTGAATCGTCAAGGGTGCCAACTTTCAAAAAAATTAGCATAGGAAGCTCTTTAGCATAACTAAGAATTCCAGATCCGCAATTCTCACAAAAACCTCTTCTTATATGTAAACCAAGAGACCCTTTCGTCTCAAAAAATTTCACATTTCCCTCAACAGCAAGGTTTTTTTTGGCTATGTAAATCAGAGTAGCTTTTCCTGATCCAGTAGATCTTTGACAGTCGCTGCAATGACAATTGTGAACTGAAATTACTTTTTCTTTCTCAAAAGAATATGTAATATTTTTACACTGACAGGAACCTGATTGCATCACTTCCTATAATCTAATGGAGGTTGCCTGTCGCCCAATAAAGCCTGATACTCGTGGTCTCCAACTCGTCCAAGATGTTCGTCCCATGCTAATTCAATAATTTTTGGGTTTTCAAATAATTTAATGGCAGAATTTGCCAAGGCTTTGGCAGCTAGATTTGCTCCTTTAGTGCCAATAGTTGTACCTCCTGCGGCAACTGCTTGCCAAGAATGTGATGATGTTCCTGGAACCCATGTAGCTATTCTTACACCAGAGGTAGGGACTTTCCATGAAACATCGCCAACATCTGTTGAGCCTTTTCCAGCTGAAAGACGCAATGGTTGAATTTCTTCCTGTGAACCAATTTTACGTGATGGGTTTATGAGTGTTTTATAAAGTTCATTAGCGTACTCTGTCTCCTCGTTGGTGTATTTAATTCCTCCAAGCTCAAGAAGCTCTTCATAAATCATCTCAGATAGTACTTTGTTTGGCATTAATGGATAATTGCCGTGCATAACTTCATATTCAAGTTTTGTTTCTGTTCCTTGCGCTGCTCCTCTAGCTGCTTTAACAACTCTTTCAAATAGATCTACAACACCATCAACATTCGGGTGACGAACGTAATAATATACCTGAGCTTCCTCTGGAACGACATTTGGAGCTAGCCCACCTTTTGTAATTACATAATGTATTCTTGCTTCTTCGTCCATGTGTTCACGCATTAAATTTACCATCATATTCATTGCCTCAACTCCGTCTAAAGCTGATCTTCCGTTTTGTGGAGCGCCTGCTGCGTGTGCAGATATTCCTTTAAAAGTAAACCTAGCTGATTTGTTTCCGTTTGAGCTCGAAAAATGTGATTTGTTAATGTCGCTCGGATGCCAGTGTAAAACAATATCTACATCATCAAAAAAACCATCTCTAGCAATATAAACTTTTCCACTACCGCCTTCCTCTGCTGGAGTTCCATATAAACGTATTGTTCCTTTTTGATTATTTTTTTTAAGCCAGTCCTTAACTGCAACAGCTGCATGAACCGAGGCAGCTCCAAATAAATGATGGCCGCAAGCATGTCCAGCATCTCCACCTAGAGAGTCCCTGTACGGGTTTGTGCTTTGAGATAATCCCGGGAGGGCATCAAATTCAGCTAAAACTCCAATTATTGGCCCACCATTATTGTATTCAGCGATAAATGCTGTTGGTATCCCTGCAACTTTATCTTTAATGGAAAAACCCTCATTTCTAAGAATATCTTTTATGGCGTTTGCACTTCTAGTCTCTAGATAGCCCATTTCTGCAAACTCCCACAAATCTAGTGCAAGTTGATCGTATTTAGGTTTTGTTTGTTCAATATAATCACTTACGTCAGTGAATAAATGAAAAGATAGAAAGAAAATTAAAAATCTCATAGTACCCCTTTTATAACTATTGTAAGTTATTTTTTCTGATGTGTAAGAGTAACTTTCACGTCTTTAAGAAGTAGTGCTGCAATACTCAAAAGAAGAATTGAGCCTGCCTCAAAAATAAGCTGTTCAGGGACTGAGTCTTTTCCCTGGAGCACAATTAAACGTGCTAATGCTGTAATACCAATGAATAATGGATAAATAACTGGCAACACATGGCTTCTAAAATATATTGCTACCATTCCTAAAACCTCAGCATAAATAAACATAAGCAATAGATCTGCCAAACCAATGCTACCTTTGATATAGACTTCATATAGCTCAAACCCAACTGCTGCAACCGTCATGGCAGCAATTACGCCAAGGATAAAATCTTCAAGGTATTCAAAAATTTTGTTAACTCTGCTCATAGATTGTTAATTTTGTTCTTATTCATATTAAGCTAGTTCTTACTATGGGGTGGCAACTTTGCTTCCACAAACCACTCATGTTTACGTTTCACTGGATTGAATTTTTTAATTTTTAATTTTTCATTTTCCTGAATAAATTTTTTTGTTTTAACAACCGTGTAATGATAGGTGTGACTATCTCTGGTTTCACCTTCAGGAATTAAGTATATTTTTTGCTGTTTGTTTGCTGCCATAAAACCGTACTGTACAATAACTGTAAGTAATTTTCACTATATTTATGAAATATAAAACAATAAATTCCGACAAATTTAATACCCCATATTCTGATGCCATTGAGATCGGCAATATTATTGAATTTTCAGGGATGATAGGAAATGATGAAAATGGATTGGTGGATAGTGCTTTTGAAAATCAACTTCATCAAATTTTTATAAACCTTAAAGATTCTTTGGAATACTTTGAATTAGACCTTCAAAATGTGATAAAAGCCAAGATTTTGCTTCAGAATATCGAAGATATGCCTAAACTAAATGAGATTTATTTAAGTTATTTTCAAAAGCCGCTGCCAATAAGAACTACTTTCGCAGCTGCAGGGCTTCCGTTTAATGCAAAGGTTGAAATCGAATTTACAGCATATAAATGAAGAAAACTTTTTTAAATAAGTACCATCACGAAAATGGTGGTCACATGGTAGATTTTTCTGGTTGGGAAATGCCAATTAATTACGGGTCTCAAATAAGTGAACATCTTTCAGTTAGAGAGAATGTTGGAATGTTTGATGTTTCTCATATGGCAGTCTTTGATCTAGATGGTAATGAACAATTGGATTTCTTAAAGTCACTATTACCTAATGACGTCAGCAAGATAGTCGACAGAAAAAGAGCGCTATATTCACCGCTTCTCAATCATGATGGTGGAATACTTGATGATCTTATTGTTTATCACCTTGGAGGCTTAAATTTTAGAATCATTTCGAACTGTGCCACTAGAGATCAAAATCTAAACTGGTTTAATGAAATCTCATCAGGTTTTGATGTAGCAATTGATTTCAAATCTGATTATTCAATCATCGCTATACAGGGTCCAAGCTCTCAGTCAGCTTTAGGTAATCTTTTAAAACAAGAGTTACAAAATTTTCATTTACAAATGGATAATGAAATCATGATTGCCAGAACTGGGTATACTGGCGAAATTGGTTTTGAAATTGTTTCTAACAAAACTATTGGCCAAGAGATATGGTCTGAATTCATAAAACTTGGTGTGAAACCTGTTGGTCTTGCAGCTAGAGATACATTGCGACTCGAGGCAGGATATAACTTGTACGGCTTAGATATGTCTATACAAAACAATCCTTATGACTCAAACCTTTCCTGGACAATTGACTTATCGGACGATAAGAGAGATTTTATCGGGAAAAAAGCTTTGGAAAGAAATAAAAAGAGCGATGAAATACTCTGTGGTTTTTACACAGAAGAAAGAGGAGTGTTAAGAAGTGGAATGGAAATTTCATTTAAAAATGGAGGCGGGGTTATTACAAGTGGAACCTGGAGCCCTACATTTAAAAAGAATATAGGTTTATGCAGAATATCAGCTAATCACCCAGAAAAGGGGGCTGCACTTTTGAGAGATAAAGAGGTTAATTTATATTTTTGTGAGACAAATTTTTTAAAGTATTTAAAATAAAACAATGGCTCAAATTCCTGATAATTTAAAATTTTTAGACTCCCATGAATGGGCAAGACAAGAAGATGATGGGACGATAACTGTTGGTATATCTGACCATGCTCAAGAATTACTGGGTGATATAGTTTTCGTTGAACTACCAGATATTGGGAAGAATATTGAAAAAAAAGGAGATGTGGCGGTAGTTGAGTCGGTTAAAGCAGCATCAGATGTTTATTCGCCAATCAGTGGAGAGGTCACAGAAGTAAATCAAGTTTTAAGCGATAATCCGGAAATTATTAATACATCCCCTTACGAAGAGGGTTGGTTTTTTAAGATTAAACCTCAAGATATAAATGAGCTTGCTGAACTCCTTGATTCAGAGGCATATAAAAAAATTAGCGAAAGTTAATTTCTTTGGAAAAAAATGACAACTAATACAACAGACTTCTCATATAGGCATATTGGTCTTAAAGAATCAGATGTTAAAAATATTCTCCATGACTTGGGGTACAAAAATATGGAATTATTTCTTCAAGATCTCATGCCTGAATCTATCTTTGATCTTAACAACATTGATCTCCCAGATGCACTTGATGAGGCCTCAGCCCTAAAAAAACTTAAATCTATTTCAAAAAAAAATAAAGTTTATAAGAGTTTCATTGGCCAAGGTTTCTATAACTGCAATGTCCCCAATGTAATCAAAAGAAATGTATTCGAAAATCCTGGTTGGTATACATCGTACACCCCTTATCAACCTGAGATTGCTCAAGGAAGGCTTGAAGCTCTAATGAATTATCAAACTATGATAACTGATCTTACATCAATGGATATTTCGAATGCCTCTTTGCTAGATGAGCCAACTGCTGCTGCAGAGGCAATGATGCTTGCAAATAGAGTTTCTAAATCCAAGTCAAATAAATTTTTCATTCATGAAAGCTGTTTTGAACAAACTAAGGCAATCATGCAAAGCAGAGCAAAACCCCTTGATATTGAAATTGAAATTGGGACAGAGATGTCAAAAAATCAAGATTATTTTGGATGCTACTATCAGTATCCAGCTGCTGATGGTTCAGTAGATGATATATCGGCTCAAGCAAAACAAATACATGAACAAGACGGGCTTTTTATTGTGGGAACTGATCTTTTAGCCCTCACTTTAATGAAGCCTCCAGGAGAATTTGGTGCTGATATCGTAGTTGGCTCTTCTCAAAGATTTGGTGTTCCAATGGGTTTTGGAGGTCCTCATGCTGGATTCATAGCTGTTAAGGACAAATATAAGAGATCACTTCCAGGAAGATTGATAGGGCTCACTCAAGATCAACAAGGAAGGCCCTGTTACAGGCTTGCATTGCAAACCAGAGAACAACACATCAGAAGAGAAAAAGCTACAAGCAATATTTGTACAGCTCAGGCTCTGCTAGCAATAATGTCTTCTTTTTATGCCATTTACCATGGGGCAAGTGGACTTAAAGAAATTTCTTCAAGAATTAATTCGCTTACAAAAAAGTTAGCCAATGAAATTTTAGCTAAGGGGTACAAAATCAAAAATAAAAGTTTTTTTGATACGCTTGTAATCGAAGTAAATAATGCAGAAAATTTTCATAAACAAGCACACACAAATAAAATTAATTTACGGCATATTTCTAATTCTCTTGTTGGAATAAGCTTAGATGAAACTACAACGGAAGAGGATTTAGTTCTCCTATCAAAATTATTTGAAAAAATTGAAAGTAGTGAAATTTCAGTAGGCGATGCATGGCAAAAATCCTTAGATAGAGAATCTGAGTATCTTTCTCATGAAGTATTTAACTCCTACCAATCAGAAACTCAGATATTAAGGTACATAAAATCATTATCTGATAAAGATATTGCTCTAGATCGTTCAATGATTCCTTTGGGTTCTTGTACCATGAAATTGAATGCAACCTCAGAAATGATTCCCGTTGGATGGAATGGTTTTGCCAATATTCATCCACATGCACCATTGGATCAAGTTGAGGGTTATTTAAAAATTATTAATGATTTAGAAAAATGGTTATCTGAAATAACAGGATATAAAGCTATATCTCTTCAACCAAATGCGGGATCACAAGGCGAATATGCAGGGTTGCTTGCTATTGACGGTTTTCACAAATCACAAGGCGATGAACATAGGAATATTTGTCTTATTCCTGAATCTGCTCATGGAACCAATCCAGCTTCGGCTCAGATGGTAGGTTATGAAGTTGTAGTAATTAACTGTGATGACAATGGTGACATTGATATGGAAGACTTAAAAGAAAAGGCTGGAAAATACTCTCAAAATCTAGCCGCAATGATGATCACTTATCCGTCTACCCATGGAGTTTTTGAAGAGAGAGTTAAAGAAGTCTGTGATCTTATTCACAGCTATGGAGCTTTTGTTTATATTGATGGCGCAAACTTTAATGCAATGGTTGGGATGTGCTATCCAGGTAAGTTTGGTGGAGATGTATCGCATCTTAACCTTCACAAAACCTTTTGTATACCACATGGTGGAGGAGGTCCAGGGGTAGGACCAATAGGAGTGGTAAAAGAGTTGCAACCTTTTTTACCTGAGGATCCTCTAAAACTTACTACAAAAGGTTATTCAATTTCTGGTTCAAACTTCGGTAGTGCAAGCATATTGCCTATTAGTTGGATGTATATAGCCATGATGGGGCAAGAGTCTCTGAGGAAAGCAACACAAGTTGCAATTCTAAGCACCAACTATATTGCTAATAGGCTCAAAGATGATTTCAAAGTTCTTTACACTGGTAAGAACAATTTGGTTGCTCATGAATGCATTATAGACGTAAGGCCATTTAAAGAGACCTGTGGGATTGAGGCAGAGGATATTGCTAAAAGGTTAATTGATTATGGTTTTCATGCGCCAACCATGTCATGGCCTGTTGCAGGGACTTTAATGATTGAACCAACAGAGAGCGAATCTTTAGACGAACTAAATAGATTCTGCGAAGCTATGATAAGTATAAGAAATGAAATTAGAGAAATTGAAAATGGTAATTGTTCACAAGATACAAACTTATTAAAAAATGCTCCTCATTGTGTGGATTCTCTTATTGAGGAGTGGGAATACCCGTATTCAAAAGAACAGGCTTTTTACCCAAACAGTCAAACGAAAAGACAAAAATACTGGCCTCCAGTCGGCAGAGTAGACAATGTTTATGGGGATAGGAACCTTATATGCACCTGCCCAAGTATTAAAGAATTCAAATAAGCTTTCCTTTTTTTATTAATCTGTTAATATTCCCTGCAATTTTATGGTAGAAAAATTAGATATAGCCAAGGATTGGTTACCAAGGTATACAGGATCAGAAATTAATGAGTTAGGGAATTACATTCTTCTTACTAATTTCAAGAATTACATCACTGCTTTCTCTCAAAGATTTAATTGTGAAATCAAAGGGGAGGGTGGTGCGATGCAAAGCTCTACGAACTCAGATGGCTTAAGTATTATTAATTTTGGGATAGGTTCACCAAATGCGGCGTTAATAATGGACTTATTATCAGCAAAGAATCCTAAAGGGGTTCTTTTTCTTGGGAAGTGTGGCGGTTTAAAAGAAGCTTCAGAAATTGGGAACTTTATTTTACCAATTGCTGCAATAAGAGGTGAGGGTACCAGCAATGACTATTTTCCACCTGAAGTGCCAGCGCTACCATCATTTAAGCTACATAAATTTGTTTCAGAAAAGATTAAAGAGTCAGGAGAGGATTACCGAACAGGTGTAATTTTTACAACTAATAGAAGGCTTTGGGAACACGATAAACCATTCTTAAAACGGCTTCAGAAAAGCACTGCAATTGGCATAGATATGGAAGTTGCAACAATATTCATTGGTGGACATTATAATGAAATCGCTAGAGGTGCATTACTTTTAGTATCTGACGTACCAACAACTCCCGATGGAGTTAAAACCCAAGAATCTGATAAGAAAGTTACAAGCCAATGGGCAGAGAAGCATTTGGATATCGGCATAAAATCAATGACTGAAATCGAACAAAGTGGTGAACGAATAAAACACTTTAGATACTAACTAAGCCTTTCCAAATTTCTTCAAGCTTACAGCATCATCTAAGATTGACTTTGATATATCGGTATATTTTAGACCCAGAATATCTTCGGCTTTCGTACTGTTTTTTGTCATTGCTTTGCCAAGGAACCTTCTTGCTGGTTTAAGCATTGGTATGAAATATGACATAAACTTGGCTATTGGAATTGAAACAGATATTTTAGGTGCATTATAACCACCATCCCTTAAAATCTTTGATACTTCTTTTGTCCACAGCTCAGTAGCAGAGAGAATAATACGCTCGCCATTGGATTCGTCATTTTCAAGTGCAAGAATATGTGCGCGTGCAACATCTCTTACATCAACATAGCCTATATGTATTGGCAGGTTAATTGGGATTTTTCCATTCATTAATCCTGAAATAATTAATTGGGTTGAGCTTACCTCAGAGGTAAGGGAGGGCCCAATAACTCCAGCAGGATTAATAACTGTTAATTTAGTGTCTTGATTTGAATTTTTGATCAGATCCCACGCCTTCATTTCTGCAAGAGCTTTGCTTTTAGGATAAGTAGGTATTGGCTTATCAACTAGACTCCAATCGTCCTCGCTGAACTGATCTTTTGTATGACCAGATGAGATCGCAGCAACAGATGATGTAAGGACAATTTTTCTTACATTATTTTTTATAGCTAATTTGACTACTCTTTCTGTTCCTTCAACTGCAGGTTTTATCAATACATTCTCATCTTTTGGTTGGGAGAGTGGGTATGGGGAGGCAACGTGTAAAACATCTGTACAGCCCTCCATCGCTTCACTCCAGTTTTCGTCTGAAAGAAGATCTGCTTTAAAAAAATTTACCTTACTTGCATCAAGTGAGCTATCTGCTAA
>CESP01073658.1_pt1 | contig 11672 bp, 10 predicted proteins | sample 531211 | NCBI WGS metagenome assembly CESP01 (sample SAMEA2622074, study PRJEB7988) | marine metagenome | biome: marine biome (ENVO:00000447); feature: surface water layer (ENVO:00002042); material: "saline water (ENVO:00002010), including plankton (ENVO:xxxxxxxx)" | depth 5 m | reverse complement strand
ACTTCTCTTCTAAAATTTACAATTTAAAAAAGCTAAGATTTTAGTTATAAAATCTACACACCTCTGGCGCTATTATTAATTAATTTCGTAGAGGCGAGGGCTCGTTTTATTACAATTTTGTTATAAGTCAAGGCGTATATTGGGCCTTTAGATAGCAAAATAGCGCTTTTGGCACGCTTCACGTTGCAAACTTCCAATAATTTTTGTAGAAAAACAACTATGGCGATTATTAAATATTTTAGTGAATTTCAAAAAAAATGGCAAAATTCATCAGTTTTTGCGGGACAAAATAAACTTAAAATAAGTAAATTTAATTTAACATTGCTTTTTAGCTTAATTTTATTGTTTTCAATTACTTTTTTTTCACTTTCTAATTATATCTCAAATACAAAAATTGAAAATCGAGCTAATCTGGGGAAAGTTACAAATTCTAATGAATTTTCAAATATTGCTAAATTTTTTGTTTCAAAAATTAATAGTCCTTACGCAGAAGTAAAGTATATAATTAAAAACAACGACTCCATTGAGAAAATACTTAAAAAATACAACATTAAGCAAGCAGATATAAAAAATATATCAAATAAATTAAAACAAAAAGAACTATCAAATATTTATTCTGGAAGAGAGCTTACGTTAATTTTCAAAAATCTAGAAAAAAAAGGAAATACAGTAGTTAACCTTCTATTCCCAATAAACAATACGACCAGTGTCGAAGTGAGGAAGGTTCAAAATAATTTTATAGTAAAAGAAAGAATTCTTAAACTTTATAAAAAAGAAACGGTAGTAAAAAATACAATAAAAAATAATTTATATAGTTCAGCAATGGAAGTGGGAATTGAACCTAATATAATTATTGAATTTGCAAGAATTTTTGGATTTGAGGTAGATTTTCAAAGAGATATTAGAAAAGGAGATTGGTTTGAAATATATTATGAAAAATTTGAAGATGATAACAAAAAAATTAGAGATACAGGTAAAATAATTTATGCGTCCATGTATGTGAATAATGAAGAAATTAATTTATACAATTTTGAATATAATAATGAGGAAGAGTATTACGATATTAAAGGTAAAAGTATAACTAAATCATTGATGAAAACTCCTATCAATGGTGCAAGATTATCATCTTCATTTGGAATGAGAAAGCATCCAATTCTTGGGTACAATAAAATGCATAGAGGAACTGACTTTGCAGCACCTAGCGGAACGCCTATAATGGCATCTGGCTCTGGAACAGTTACTAGAGCAAGATGGTGTGGAGGTGGAGGTAATTGTGTAAAGATCAAACATAATTCAACTTATGAAACTATTTATGCTCACATGAAAGCGTTTGCTAAAGGAATTAAAGAAGGAGGAAAAGTTAAACAAGGTCAAACAATTGGATACGTCGGATCTACAGGACTTTCAACTGGTCCACACTTACATTATGAAGTTATTGTAAATGGAAAAAAAGTGAATTCTCAAAAATTAAAACTTCCTTCAGGAAAGATATTAAAAGGGGCCCCAAGGAAAGAATTTGAGTTGGAAAGAATTAAAATTGATTTAAGATTATCAGAACTAAGATAATCAATTTGTTGTTTGCAGAATTTCTTTTTTATTTTCTGTTTCAGCTATTTCTTTTTTATCAGTGCCGTGTTTATCTGAGATTTTATTTTTTTCATTATGGTTTTCTTTTTTCTCGCTTAATTCATTGTACCTTCGTAAGTAATGATCCGCATGTTGAAAATAGTTTTGTGCTAGAATTGGATCACCATTACTCTGTGCATCTTTAGCCAATTGCTGAAATTTTTGCATTGCTTTTTCAACATGATGTAAATTATTCATTGAACCGTTTCTATTGAAGTTTGTGTTACCATTATTTTGAAAAGTATTTGAGTTATTAGAACCAACTGAAACGCCTCTTCTTCTAAAACCGTTTTTTTGTGTTCTTGGTCTAAAATTTCTTCTTCTATTATTATTCATAATTATTGTTTATTTATAAGTCTTGATATAACGCATCTTATATTATCTTTATAATCTTTGATTTTATGTTCTATTCTAAAATTTCTACAAATAAGTAATTTTGAAACTTCTCTATATTGCCCGTTTCCTATTTCTAAAGCAAGTAACCCATTTAATTTAAGGATTTCTCCAGATTTGTAGATAACTTTTTTAATTACGTCAAGTCCATCATTTCCTCCATCTAGAGCGATTAAAGGTTCAAAATTTCTAATACTCTCCTCGAGATTTTTTAAAGTTCTTCTTACAATATAAGGGGGGTTAGATACAATTAAATCGAAATTAATATTTTTTAAATCTTTAATTGATTTCTGAATAAATTTAATTCTTTTGCCAGGCTGATAGTTTTTTTGGTTTTCCTTAGCAACAACCAATGCTTTATTTGAAATATCTATACCTATACCTTTGGATTTCTTTAATTCCTCTAGTAAACTAATTAAGATGCACCCTGAACCTGTGCCTACATCTAAAATATTAATGTCTTTATTTTTGTAAATTTTAACTAATTGATCAACCATTAATTCAGTTTCTGGCCTTGGAATTAATGTAGCTTTTGTAACTTTAAATATTTTGCTCCAAAACTCCTTTTCTTCAAAAATATAAGCTATCGGCTCTTTTAAATACCTTCTTTCTATGAGTTTTTTAAAAGTTTTATAATTACTTACTGTTATATTTTGCTCTAAATTGATTAAGACTTCTTCCCTCTTTTTCCTAAGGGTTTTAGACAAACAAATTTCTGAGTCGAGTTTGTATGTTGGTATTTTATTTTCCCTTAGTTTTAAAGATCCTAATCTTATTAATTCAAGTGCATTCATTATTCTAAACTTTCTAGTTTAAGATTTTGCTCTTTTAATCTAAGCTCCTGGTTCATTTCTTCATGAATTTCACCACTTAAGAATTCATCAAGTTTATGAAGAGTAAGATTAATTCTATGATCCGTCACCCGCCCTTGAGGAAAGTTATAAGTTCTTATTCTCTCTGACCTATCTCCGGTTCCAATTTGGCTTCTTCTATTACTTGATCTTTCTTGGTCCTTTTTTCTTTTCTCTGCCTCGTAAACTCGAGATCTCAAAATTTTCAAAGCTTTTGCTTTATTCTTGTGTTGAGACTTCTCATCTTGTTGACTAACAACTACTCCTGTCGGTATATGTGTTATTCTTACAGCGCTGTCGGTAGTGTTAACTGATTGGCCGCCTGGACCTCCAGCTCTAAAAACATCGATTCTTAAATCACTATCTTTAATTTCAATATCTAGTTCTTCTGCTTCGGGAAGTACTGCTACTGTCGCTGCAGACGTATGTACTCTTCCTTGAGTCTCTGTAGCTGGTATTCTTTGAACTCGATGAACACCCGACTCATATTTTAAATATGAATAAATATCTTCACCATTTACTGAAAATATAACCTCTTTGAATCCACCGGCCTCGCTTTTTGAGATGCTAATTATCTCTAAGTTCCATTTCTTTTTTGAACAAACCTTCTCATACATTCTGAATAAGTCAGAGCAAAATAATGAAGCTTCTAATCCACCTGTGCCAGCTCTTATTTCAACTATTGCATTTTTGTCGTCATCTTCATCTTTTGGTAATAAAAAAATCATAAGTTTATTTTCATATAATTTTTTTTGGTCTTTTAATTCTGAAAGATCTTTTTGAGCCATTTCGATAATTTCATTGTCATTTTTTTTATCTTGTAAGATATTTTCTAAATCTGCTTTTTCGCTATCGAAATTTACAAACTTTTTCGCAATATCAACTATATGTCCAAGACTAGAGTATTCTTTCGATTTTTTTGCAAAAAGTTTTGGGTCTATCTTTCCTGAAGCAAGCTCTTTTTCTAAATCATGATGTTTAATGATAATCTCTTTAACTTTGTTAATTGGTATCATTTAAATTTAGGAATCTTTTACTTTGTCTTCTACTAGCTTTACAACTTTATCGATTATTTCTTTACTAGCTACTTTTGAGTGTGGAACACCAGATAGGTATAAAAGATTACTATCTTGCCCTCCGCCAGTTAAACCAATTTCGGTTTGAGCAGCTTCTCCAGGTCCGTTAACCACACATCCTATTATAGAAAGATTAATAGGTTTTTTTATGTGAGATAGTTTTTTTTCCAATTTTTTCACAGTTTCAATTACGGGAAATGCTTGACGGGCGCAAGAGGGACAAGAAATAATATTAACTCCTCTAGACCTAATACCTAAAGATTTTAATATTTCATATCCTGCTTTAATTTCATCAATAGGATCCGATGACAATGAAACTCTAATAGTATCACCTATACCTTCCATCAAAAGTTGACCTATTCCAATTGAAGATTTTATACTTCCAGTGAGTAAACCACCTGCTTCTGTAACACCTAAATGTAATGGATAATTACAAATTTCGGATAGTTTTCTATAAGCTTTTACAGTTAAAAAGATATCGGATGATTTAACACTTATCTTAAAATTGAAAAAATTATTATCCTCAAACAATTTTATATTGTAGTTTGCGCTTTCAACTAAAGCCTCGGGGCAAGGTTCTTTATATTTTTCTAATAAAGATTTATCTAATGAACCAGCATTTACCCCAATTCTAATCGAACAATTAAAATCTTTTGCTGCTTTGACTACTTCTAAAATTCTTTCTTTAGATCCAATATTACCTGGATTGATTCTTAAACATGCAGCGCCCATTTTTGCAGCTTCAATGGCTCGTTTATAATGAAAGTGTATATCAGCAACTATAGGGACGTTAACATTCTTTACTATTTCCTTTAAGGCTTTTGTTGACTCTTCATCTGGACATGAAACTCTTACTATATCTGCCCCTGAGTCCTCTAAAGTATTTATTTGAGAAATAGTACCTTTAATGTCAGTAGTCAAAGTATTAGTCATTGATTGAACGCTAATTTTTGAATTACCTCCAACTAAAACTTTTCCAACTTTAATTTCTCTAGTTTTTTTTCTTTTTATTATTCTATGAGGCCTTATTTCCATTTTAATCTAATTCAAAAATTGTATGTAATTTTTTCACTGCATTCAAAGTATTTTCTTCTCCAATAATAACTGATAATTTAATTTCTGATGTTGAAATAGCTAAAATATTAATTTTTTCATCAGCTAAACCCCTAAACATTTTATATGTCACTCCTGGGGTTGAAACCATGCCTGCACCAACTATTGAAATTTTAGCTACTTTATCGTTATGAGAAATATTCTTGTAACTAATTTTATTATTTTCTTTTAATATCTTTATCGTTTTTATAAGATCATCCCTTTTAATTGTAAAAGTTATATCAGTAGTTTTTTCGTCTGAAGAAATATTTTGTATTACCATATCAACATTTATTTGAGATTTATTTAAGGGTTCAAAAATATTTGCAGCAACACCTGGTTTATCTGCAACTCCAGTTAAAGTAATTTTTGCATCATCTTTAGAATATGCAACGCCAGTGACACTTTTTGAATAGTCAATATTTTGTTGGTCAAATATTTTTGTACCTTTTCTATTAGTAAAAGTAGATTTAACTTCTAACGGAATATCGTACATCATAGCAGTCTGTACCGCTGAGGATTGCATTACTTTTGCTCCAAGAGAAGATAACTCAAGCATTTCATCATATGAAATTTTGTTAATTTTTTTTGCTACAGGTATTTTATTAGGGTCTGATGAATAGACTCCATCAACATCTGTGTATATCTCACAAGAGTCAGTGTTAAAAAGTTTTGCTACCGCTACAGCAGTTGCATCGGAACCACCCCGCCCAATAGTTGTAACATCTCCATACTTTGAAATTCCCTGGAAGCCTGGAATTATTGCAACTCCTTTTTTTAAAAAATTATTTACCTTTTCAGTGTTCATATTCACTATTCTAGCATTGTTATGTTCACCTTCTGTGAGAATAGGTAATTGCCAATTAAGAAAAGATTTTGCATTTATTTTCTGTTCAATTAAAGCTCCGGCTAAAAGTGCGCAAGTCGCTTGTTCCCCCGAAGATAAAAGAACGTCAAGTTCTCTTCCGTCAAAATTTAACGAAACAATTTCTGAAAATTTAATCAACTCGTTAGTCTTTCCTGCCATTGCAGAAACAACTACGATAATTTGATTTCCAGAATCATGTTCTTTTTGCACAATTTTTGCAACATGCTGAATTCTTTCTATTGTTCCTACAGATGTGCCGCCAAACTTAAGTACTTTTTTTACCATTTTAGAATGTACAATAATAAATTATGATCTAAATTTATTAAATTAAATTAATTAATGAAATGACTACTATAAATAAAGAAGAAATTCAAAAGTTTTCAAAGTTAGCCGATGAATGGTGGGACGCTAAAGGTAAATTTAAACCTTTACACATGTTTAACCCTATTAGAATTGAGTATATAACAGAAAAAATAAAGTCTCATTTTAATCTGAGTGATGACCTCGGCAATAATTTTTTACAAGGAAAAAAGATATTGGACATTGGGTGTGGTGGAGGATTAATAAGCGAACCATTAGCCAGATTAGGAGGAGTGATAACTGGTATAGATGCATCAAAAAAAAATATAGAAGTCGCTAAACTACACGCGAAGAAAAGTAATCTAAAAATAAATTATCAAGTTAAGTCTCCAGAACAACTAGATAGCAAAGAAAAATTTGATATAATTTTAAATTTAGAAATAATTGAACACGTCGAGAATGTTGATCTTTACTTAAAATCTTGCAGCAACCTAATTAAAAAAGATGGCTTAATGTTTACTGCTACTTTAAATAGAACTCTTACATCTTATATAAAAGCTATTGTAGGAGCAGAGTATGTTTTGAGATGGCTTCCAATTGGTACGCACGACTGGAATAAATTTATTAAACCTGAAGAATTAGAAAAAATACTAGGTGATAAACAATTTAAAACCGTAGATATCAAAGGTCTTGAATTGAACCCATTTTCAATGAAGTGGAAAAAGTCTCAGAATCTTTCAGTAAATTATATTATTTGTAGTGCTAAATTTTAATTATCTTTCTCAATCCATGGAATAGTAATTAAATTTATCCCCTCTTCAGAAAGCTCTTTTCTCTCCTCTGCGGAAGTAGTCCCATAAATTTTTTTATTCTTTTTTTTGTCATAATAAATATCTCTCACTTCTTTGCTAAAATTTTTTCCTACAAATTCAAAATTATTTTCTATGAAATTTCTCATATCAATAAGCTGATTTTTTTCCTTTTTTAACAAATCAACTATTTGATTATCTTTATTTTTTTTATCATTAATAACTGAAACCATCGGAGCCATCATTGACTTGCTTATTTTTGTTGAGTTACAATAGATGCATTCTAAAAGCTTTTTTCTATTTAATTTATCGAATTCTTTTGAATCAGCAAACCAGCTTTCGAATTCATGATTATTCTTACATTTAAGATTGTATTTTATCATTTCTTAATTTCTATAATCAGCATTAATATCAATATAATCATGAGTAAAATCACATGTATAACATTTAAATGCATCGTTTCCGAGCTTTAAATTTATTTCAAACTCAATAGAATCCCATTCCATATATTCTTTTAATTTTTTTTCATCGTAACTTTCTGCAATTTTACCATTTTCTGCAACAACAAAATTTCCGATTTTGATTTTTAATTTTTTTACGTCTACAATTTCTCCTGATTTACCAATCCCCATTACGATTCTTCCCCAATTAGGATCTTCTCCTGCAACAGCAGTTTTAATAAGTGGGGAATTGGCAATGGAAAAAGCAATTTTTTTTGCGCTACCCAAAGACTTTGCATTGATAACATTTATAGTAAGAAATTTTTTTGCCCCCTCACCGTCAACGACTACTTGTTTAGCTAAATTTAAAGTAAGTTTTTTTAAAGCTAGTTCAAATTTTTGAATAATTTTATCATTTAGAGATAAATTCTGACCTACCTTCAGAGCTCTTGTTGAAAAAATTGAAACCATGTCATTAGTAGACTGGTCGCTATCAACACTTATCGCATTGAATGAATTCGCAACCGCTCTTTTTAAAAGTGTTTTTAACAGATTTGAGTTTATATCAGCATTAGTAAAAATAAATGAGAGCATTGTAGCTAAATTTGGAGCAATCATACCTGAGCCTTTAGCAATTCCACAAATTCTTATCAGTTCGTCTCCAACTATTATTTCCTCATATGCTACTTTAGGTCTAGTATCAGTGGTCATGATTGCTGAAGCAATTTTAAGCCAGTACATTTTGTTATGATCGCTTCTCAACCTATCAACTAAATCACTGAGTCTATTTTTGATTTTTTCTGAAGGAAACTCCTCTCCTATCACTCCAGTAGAGGCAAAAATTAAATCTTTAATTTTAACAGTTTCGCTAGTCCCTTTTTGAGATTTTGACTCTTTTATGGTTAATATTCTTGATAAATTTTTAGCTAAATAATCAATACTTTCTTTTCCCTGCTTGCCAGTGAAAGTATTTGCATTCTTTGTGTTAATCAATAAACCTTTAATAGTTTTTTTATGAGAATTATTATTCCAAGGTATAAATTCAGAAGTTATACTGCTTGTAGTAGTTAAAGAGGCATAATTAGCACCTTTACTAAAATAAAAAAGAGCCAAATCATCTCTTCCATCACCATACAAATCTGCTGAAATAGAAGACATTTGTAAACCCTCAATCTCTTTTAAAGATTGAAACTCTCCCATTTTAGATAATTTAGTTTTATCATTCAGGAAATTTTTAATATTAATTGTCATAATTACTATTTAATTTAAATTATTAATACATATATAGAAGTATAATGAATTTATTTACAAGAACTTTTAGTAAAATATTTAAAAGCTCTAATCAACAAGAATTAGACAAGATTCAAAATTTAATTTTAGCTATAAACAATAAAGAAAGTGAATTTAAGTCTCTTTCAGAGAATGATATTAAAGAAAAAACAGCCAACTTTAAAAAGAATGTTCAAAATGGTTCTGTTAATCTTGACCGAATTATCCCTGAGGCTTTTGCGTTAGTTCGAGAGGCAGCAAAAAGAACCTTGGGTGAGAGACATTATGATGTTCAATTAGCAGGTGGATTAATTTTGCATAAAGGTAAAATTGCCGAAATGAAAACTGGAGAAGGTAAAACTTTAGTTTCAACATTACCCGCATATTTAAATTCTTTAACTGGTAAGGGTGTTCATATTGTTACAGTGAATGACTACTTAGCAAAAAGAGATTCTGAATGGATGGGCAAAGTTTTTAGATATTTAGGAACTTCGACAGGTTGCATCACCAATGATCTTGAGGATAATGAGCGAAAAAAAAATTATTCATGTGATGTAACTTACGCGACTAATAATGAACTTGGATTTGATTATCTGAGAGACAACATGAAATATGAGCTAAATGAAATGGTTCAAAGAAATCATAACTTTTGTATCGTAGATGAGGTCGATAGTATCTTGATAGATGAGTCCCGTACACCACTCATAATCTCAGGCAAAGTTGAAGACAAAACTAATCTTTATAATACTTCAAATGATTATATAAAGTACCTACAAAAAAAAGATTACGAATTAGACGAAAAAAATAAAAATGTAATACTCACTGATGCTGGTGTTGATAAAATAGAAAAGCTGGCATCACAACAAAAAATATTAAAAAATAACAACTTTTATGATCCTGCTAATTTAGATCTTGTTCATCACACCAATCAAGCCTTGAAAGCTAATTTAATTTTTAAGAAGGACAAAGACTATATAATTAGAGATGGCAAAATACAGATTATTGACGAATTTACTGGCAGAGTATTAAGTGGGAGAAGATTTTCAGATGGGCTGCATCAAGCAATAGAAGCTAAGGAAAACGTAGATATAGAAGAAGAAAATCAAACTCTTGCATCAATTACTTATCAAAATTATTTTAGACTTTATAAAAAATTAGCAGGTATGACTGGTACTGCTATGACGGAGTCCGAAGAATTCTTTGATATTTATAAATTAAATGTTGTTTCTATACCCACTAATAAAAAGATGTTGCGTAAAGACTTTAATGACCAAATTTTTAGAACTGAAAAAGAAAAATACAATGCAGTTACCAATAAAATTTTAGAATGCAATAAAGTTGGACAACCCGTATTGGTAGGAACAACAAGTATTGAAAAGTCAGAAAAAATTTCTGCATTTCTTAATGAGAAAAGAGTTAAACATAATGTCCTTAATGCCAAACAACATGAAAAAGAAGCAAATATAATAGCTGAAGCTGGCAAAACTGGTTCTGTTACAATTGCAACAAATATGGCTGGAAGAGGTACGGATATAAAATTAGGGGGAAACAAAGACTTTGTTGAAGAGGGAAAAATTAATGATGTCGATGAATATAAAAAAAATGAAACTAAGGTCAAAGAATTAGGAGGGCTTTATATTATAGGAACTGAAAGGCATGAAAGTAGAAGGATTGATAATCAACTCAGAGGACGTTCTGGAAGACAAGGAGATCCAGGTGCTACAATATTTTTCATTAGTCTGCAGGATGAGTTAATGAGAATCTTTGGAGGCGACTCTATCGATGGAATGCTTAAAAAGCTCGGTCTTAAAGAAAATGAGTCTATAGATCATCCTTGGATCAATAAAGCTATGGAAAGAGCTCAAAAGAAAGTGGAGAGTAGAAATTTTGATATTAGAAAAACTTTAATCAAATTTGATGATGTAATGAATGATCAGAGACAAGTAATTTTTTCTCAAAGATTGAAGATTTTAAAAGAAATAAGTATTAAATCAGTTATAGATGGTTTTCTCGAAGAAATTTTAAAGAACTTTAAGTCTACACTAGAAAATTACAAAAAATCAAATGATGATAAATATTTAACTGAAATTAAGAATATTACTGGAAACTCACTCAGTGACCAAAAATTATTAGAGCTGATAACAAAAGAAAAATCAGTTTTTAACAGCGAGTTAACAAAAATATTCTTAAATAAGCAGAAATATAGAATTAGTACTTTAGGTGAAGATGAAAATAAGGTTTTAGAAAAAAAAATTTTTCTACAAATAATTGATCATTCTTGGAGATCCCACCTTCAGTATTTAGAGCAGCTTAGACAGGTCATAGGTCTAAGGCAATACGGTCAAAAAGACCCATTATCTGAGTTTAAAAAAGAGGCTTTTGTGTTATTTGAAGGGCTGCTTTCAAAAATAAAAAATGACTTTATAAAAATTTTATTCAATTTAAATATTGTAGTCTCGCCTAGAGAAGAAAAAATACAAGACAAGAAGCAAATTTTTGAAAAAGATGAATTTCAAAAAGTCGGCAGAAATGAAAAATGTCCTTGCGGTTCAGGAAAAAAATTTAAACATTGCCACGGCAACATTTAAATCTATATTTTTTTAAATGCCAATAGTGCTTTCGATCTTGCCTCTTCATGAACAACTATAGGTAAAGGATAATCCTTACCTAATTTTAAAATTTTTTCATCATTTAGTTCCCAAGGTTTGTGAACGAATTTTTTTGGAACATTTTTTAATTCTGAAACCCATTTTTTTACATAAAGTCCTTCTTTATCAAATTTTTCACCTTGCAAAATTGGATTAAATATTCTGAAATATGGTGCGGCATCCGCTCCACATCCTGCAACCCATTGCCATCCAGAGATATTGTTTGCCTCACTATAATCTAATAAACGCTCTCTAAAATATTTTTCACCTTCCATCCAGTCGATTAGTAAATGTTTGACG
>CESP01039170.1_pt1 | contig 11688 bp, 9 predicted proteins | sample 531211 | NCBI WGS metagenome assembly CESP01 (sample SAMEA2622074, study PRJEB7988) | marine metagenome | biome: marine biome (ENVO:00000447); feature: surface water layer (ENVO:00002042); material: "saline water (ENVO:00002010), including plankton (ENVO:xxxxxxxx)" | depth 5 m | reverse complement strand
GTAAGTAAAATAAATTTTGAAGAAACTGACAAATTTAAACATAAAATTGCTTTTGACAACTTAACACCCCTTTATCCAAACAAACAATTAGTCATGGAGGAAGAGAGCAACAAAATAGAAAAAAAAGTTGATTTAACTCCACGTTTGATTGATTTAGTAAGCCCAATCGGAAAAGGTCAAAGATCATTAATTATATCGCCACCTAAAGCAGGTAAAACTATGATCTTACAAAGTATAGCCAACTCCATTACTGCCAACCATCCTGAATGTTACCTAATGGTTCTGTTAATCGATGAAAGACCAGAGGAAGTTACAGATATGCAGAGAACTGTTAAGGGAGAAGTTATAAGCTCTACTTTTGATGAACCAGCTCAAAGACACGTGGCTGTTGCAGAAATGGTTATAGAAAAAGCAAAAAGATTAACCGAGCATAAAAAAGATGTAGTTATTCTTTTAGACTCAATAACAAGATTAGGAAGAGCATATAACGCGGTCGTACCAAGTTCCGGAAAAGTTTTGACGGGAGGAGTTGACGCAAATGCCCTACAAAGACCAAAAAGATTTTTTGGTGCAGCGAGAAATATTGAAGAGGGTGGATCTTTAACAATCATAGCAACTGCGTTGATTGATACTGGAAGCAGAATGGATGAGGTAATTTTTGAAGAGTTTAAAGGAACAGGTAATAGTGAGACTATTTTAGATAGAAAAATATCAGAGAAAAGAATTTTCCCAGCAATTGATATAACTAAATCTGGAACAAGAAGAGAAGAATTGATTTTCGAGAAAAATGACCTTCAAAAAATGAACGTTTTAAGAAGGATAATTGCTCCTATGGGATCAATGGATGCAATAGAGTTCATTAATTCTAAATTAAAGATTACTAAAAGTAATGCAGAATTCTTTAATTCTATGAACAAGCCATCTTAATAAACCTTTTTTAAAAATACCTGTTATACTTTGTTAATGACAATTTATGCACTCTCGACAGGACCGGGTGTTTCTGGACTTGCTGTCATCAGAATTTCAGGAAATGAAACTAAAGTTGCTATAAACAAAATAACTGGAAAAAGTCTTCCAAAACCAAGAACAGCAGTTTTAAGAAAGTTCAATAAAATCAACGATAATCAGCTAATAGACGAAGGTATATTATTGTGGTTTCCTGGGCCAGCGAGCTACACTGGTGAAGATATGGCCGAAATTCACGTTCATGGTAGCAGGGCAGTAATAAAAGAAATCCAAAACTCTTTATCTCAAATACCGAATTTAAGATTAGCAGAGGCTGGTGAATTTACAAAATTAGCATTTCAAAATGGCAAGATTAATTTATTAAAAGCTGAGAGTGTTTCAGATTTAATTTCATCAGAAACAGAAATTCAAAGACAACAGGCTATTAAAATAATGTCTGGCAAAAGTTCAGAGAAATTTAATTTACTAAGGGAAAGACTTTTAAAAATTTTATCCAAAGTAGAAGCAAAAATTGATTTTCCAGAAGATGATTTACCAGAAAATATTTTATTAAATATTCATTCAGAAACAAAAAGTATTAGAGAAGAAATCAAGAGAATTTTGAATGATCAAAAAGTGGGAGAAAGAATTAGAGAAGGATTTAAAATTTCTATAATAGGTCCTACAAATGCAGGTAAATCATCTTTGTTAAATTATCTATCTAAAAGAGATGTAGCTATTGTCTCAGAATTTGAAGGTACCACTAGGGATATTATAGAAGTACACTTAAATTTAGATGGATATCCTGTAGTTATTTCTGATACTGCAGGCATAAGAGATTCTAAAGATGAAATTGAAAAAAAAGGTATAAAGTTAGCTTTAAAAAATTCAGAAAGTGCAGATTTAAATATAATTGTAATAGAGCCAAAAAGTGTTGATTTTAAAGACTTTTTTAGTGATAATATAACGAAAAAATCAATATTAGTTATTAATAAAATGGATTTAGGCATAGATCAAATTAGTAGTAAAATAAAAAAATACGACCCAATTTATATTTCTATTAAAGAAGAAAAAAATTTAGATGAACTTATAAATTTAATCAAAAAAAATTTAGATAATAAATTTGTTTCATCAGAAGACATTTTTATAACAAGAGAAAGACATAGGATAAACCTTGAACAATGTTTAGAGAGCTTAAAAAATTTTGAGGAAAAAAAATCTTTAGAAGACTTTGATAAAGCTGCTGAAGATTTAAGAATAGCAACGAGATATTTGGGAATTATAGTAGGCAAAGTAGACGTTGAAGAGATTTTAGGCTCTATTTTTAGTGATTTTTGTATAGGCAAATAAGCATTGCAATTATTAACTTTTAAAACAAATTTAAGTGTTCACTTGTAAATTTTAATATCAATAATAAATTACAGCTATGAAAAATGAATTATCATTTGAGGTCGTAGTGGTTGGAGGCGGACATGCAGGCTGTGAAGCAGCGGCTGCATCAGCTAGATTAGGTGTTAACACTGCCTTATTCACACACAAATTTGATACAATTGGAGAAATGTCTTGTAACCCAGCAATTGGTGGTTTGGGAAAAGGGCATTTAGTAAGAGAGATAGACGCATTAGATGGTGTTATGGGAGAAGTGGCTGATATGTCAGGTATACAATTTAGACTACTAAATAGAAGTAGAGGTCCGGCTGTAAGAGGACCCAGAACACAAACAGATAGGTCATTATATAAGAAATATATGCAAAAAAAACTTGTAAACTATTGTAATTTAAGCATTTTTTCAGACCCTGTAATTAAGTTTAATTTCAAAAAAAATGATATAATTGGTTTCTCAACCCAATCAGGTAAAGAGATCAAAGCATCTAAAATAATTCTGACTACCGGCACTTTTTTAAATGGCTTGATACATATTGGAGAAGAAAGGACGCCCGCTGGAAGATATAATGAAAAACCATCAACGGGGTTAAGTGACCAATTAGAGAAATATAATTTTAAAATCGGAAGATTGAAAACTGGAACTCCTCCAAGATTAGATGCTCGAACAATTAATTTTGAAAAATTGGAAGAACAGTTTGCAGATACTGATCCAAGTTTCTTTTCTTTTCTAACTAAGAAAACTATTAATAAGCAAATCTCATGTCGCATAACGTACACAAATGAAGATGTTCATGAAATAATTTCTAAGAACATAAAGCGTAGCGCTATGTATTCAGGAAGTATTCAAGGAGTTGGTCCTCGATATTGTCCATCAATAGAGGACAAGATAAAAAAATTCGCCGATAAACAGAGACACCAAATTTTTTTAGAGCCGGAAGGTTTAAATGATCATACAATTTACCCAAATGGAATTTCGACATCTCTTCCGTCTGATATACAACAAGAAATATGTAGTAAAATCAATGGTTTAAAAGACGTTAAAATTATAAGACCTGGGTATGCTATAGAGTACGATTTTGTAGATCCAAGAGAACTTTTTCTTACACTTGAGACGAAAAAAATCAAAAACCTTTACCTTGCAGGTCAAATTAATGGTACTACTGGTTATGAAGAAGCAGCAGCCCAAGGACTGATAGCTGGTATAAACGCTGCTCTTGCTTTTAAATCGAATGAACCATTTATTTTAGATAGATCGGAGGCATATATAGGTGTGATGATAGATGATCTTGTAACCAAAGGTGTTGCAGAGCCATACAGGATGTTTACATCACGAGCTGAATATAGACTTACACTTAGATCTGATAATTCTGATATTAGATTAACTCAAAAAGGAATAGATATTGGAGTTGTTCAAAAAAACAGAAAAGACATATATAAGGCAAAATTTAAGGAATTATCAAAAACTCAATCTAAAATGAATAGTCTGACGATTACACCTTCGAGAGCTGAAAAATTTGCAATAAATATAGCAAAAGACGGTATAAGCAGAACAGCAAATCAGCTATTAGGTCAAAAATATGTTAATATGAGCAAAATTAGAGAAATATGGCCTGAAATTAAATATATTTCTAAGGAAATTGATGAACAGCTAGAAATTAATTCTCATTATAAAGGCTATCTAAAGAAGCAAAAAGCTGACATATTAGCATTTAAAAGAGATGAAAATTTAATAATTCCAAAAAACTTGAATTATGATAATTTTGCAGGTCTATCAAATGAGGTTAAGTCAAAATTTAAGAAAATTAGGCCTAAAACAATGGGGCAAGCACTAAGAATTGATGGGATTACACCTGCAGCAGTATATATTTTGTTGTCTCATCTCAAAAGAAAGTCTATTAAGCATATAGCTTGATTGATTCGTATAATTTAAAAATTGATAAAATTAGATCTCCTGATGTTTCACGTGAAACATTGAATGAACTAGAATCTTATACAAATTCAATAATTACAAAAAATAGAAGCATTAATTTAATTAGCAGGAACACAGAAAAGTCAATAAAAACAAGGCATATTATAGATAGTGCACAAACTATTGATTTTGTTAATAAAAATGATATTAAGGTATGCACTGATCTTGGTTCGGGTGCCGGTTTCCCTGGTATAGTTTTAGGTATTTTGATGAAAGTTAAAAACCCTTTATTTAAGGTGGTTTTTTATGAAAAAAGCTATCACAAAAGTATTTTTCTCAAAGAGATGACAAAAAAATTTGATTTAAATTCAGAAATTCACCAAAAAAATATTTTTGATGAAAAAAATTTAAACACAGATGTAATTATTTCCAGAGCATTTAAACCATTACCCACAATTTTCCAGATAGCAAAAACAAATTTTAAAAATTTTAAGTATATTGTTTTGTTTTTGGGTAGAACTGGAAAAAAGATATTAGATGACTCACTTGAAATATGGGAATTTGATTACGAAGAAAAAAAAAGTTTAACATGCAATGAATCTATGATCGTAAAAATTTCAAATTTGAGAAAAAAAAATGGTTAGATCAAAAGTTGTACAATTAAAATTGAAAATTAAATTAAAAACTAAATTGGAAATATTTTTATAATTAAAAAAAAGATAATAGAGATATAAAACTAAAAATAAATGGATAAAAAAATTATTTCAGTCATAAATCAGAAAGGAGGAGTAGGAAAAACGACTACAGTAATAAATTTGGCCGCTGGATTATCTATGAAAGGAAAAAAAATATTAGTAATTGATCTAGATCCCCAGGGAAATGCTACTACAGGGCTGGGATTATCAAATAATGTAAGTTCAGAGAAAACCATTTATAGTGTATTAAATGGAAATAAGAAAATTTCAGAAGTAATTCAGCAAACAAGCATCTCTAATCTTAATTTGATTTCTTCTAATGTCGATTTATCAGGACTAGAAGTAGAAACAGCTGGTGATAGCCGAAGGGCATTTAAATTAAAGGATGAATTAAGCACGATTTTAAATGATTCTAGAGCATCATATGATTATATACTAATTGATTGCCCGCCATCTCTTAGTTTACTAACAATTATGGCATTAGTTGCTTCAGATGCTCTAGTCGTTCCACTTCAGACAGAATTTTTTGCGTTAGAAGGTCTTACACAGCTAATGAAGACTATTGAACGTATCAAATTTAACTTGAACCCAACATTGAAAATCAGAGGTATCCTCCTTACTATGTTTGATAAAAGAAATAAACTTTCTGGACAAGTTGAGATGGAAGCAAGAAAATATTTTAAAGAAAAAGTTTACACAACAGCTGTTCCAAGAAACGTAAGATTGTCCGAAGCACCATCTCACGGCATACCTGTGCTTTTATATGACAAAATTTGTCCTGGTAGTAAAGCATATTTCAAATTCACAGAAGAATTTTTAGATCAAGACAAGCAAGTTGAGTCTGCAGCATGATAAATCCTTTTAAAAATAAGAAAGGTCTTGGCAGAGGTTTATCTTCTCTTATCGGTGACAGCGAAATAAAGAATTCAAATGAAAAAGTCTTAATAAGTTCGATTACTCCAAATAAAAATCAACCAAGAAAATTATTTGATAAGTATGCTTTAGAAGAATTATCAAACTCAATAAAAGAAAGAGGTATTATTCAACCATTAATAGTAAGAAATTCAAACGATCAAGATAGTAAATATGAATTGATAGCTGGAGAAAGAAGGTGGCAGGCTGCTCAGATAGCAGGTCTTCATGAGGTACCTGTGGTAGTTGTTGAGGCTGATAATCTAAAGTCTTTAGAGTTTGCAATAATAGAAAACGTCCAAAGAAAAGATTTAAATTCAATTGAGGAAGCTGAAAGTTATAAAAATTTAATTGAAAATTTTGGATATGATCAAGAAAAGGTTGCAAAATTTATTGGAAAAAGCAGATCTCATATTTCTAATTCTTTACGTCTTTTAACACTTCCTCAAAAAATAATTGAAATGATAAGAAATGATAAAATTTCGCAAGGACATGCAAAAATACTCATTGGTATAGAAAATTCACTATTATTAGCTGAAAAAATTGTAAAAAAAAAATTATCAGTAAGACAGATTGAGAGTTTAGTAAGAATTATAAAAAGTGGCCAAGCAAAGAAAGGAAAATTAAAAAACTCCAATGTCATTTCTACAGAAAATGAATTATCAGAAAAAATAGGAATGAGAGTACACTTAATTAATAAAAAAGATAATTCTGGAACTTTAACTTTTAATTATAAAGGCCTAGATCAGCTTGATAGACTCATAAATGTAATAAAGAATAATTACTAATAATTAAAAATGAAATCCGCAACTAAATTCAATGAATTTTTTGAATTATTTTTAACTAAAAATTCAATTTCATTGATTTCATAAATTTTTTTTTTTAAATCATTAGAACTCCAACAATTTGCTTGTATCTTAACATTTTCTTTTTCTTTCCAAAATATTGGTGGTTTAGTTGATGATATTACTTGATCTATATTATTTAATTCCTCGTTTCGTTTTAAAATACCAAACAACCTTTTTGATTTTAATAAAATTGTTCGTAAAATTAGTATGCAGTCTTCGTCTGAATAATTATTTTCATTTAAAATTTTCGAAATATTTTTTTTATTTTTTAGTAGAAAATTTTCTGCTAGTTCATTTACACTATAGTTTTCAGCTAGATTTGTAAGAACTCTTATTATTGATATATTTATATCTTTATTAGTTATTGAATAGTTGTATATTTTTTCAAGTTCAATTTTTAAATTTTCTCTGTCACCACTTGCTCTCGTTACTAAAAGATTAATTGACTCTTGGGACAATCTAATTTTATTGATATTTAAGAATTTAGTTATTATTCTCGTTAAATCTCTTGAGGTATCCTCATAAAGTGCAATTGACGCTAATGTCTTATCTTTTTCGAATAATTGTCTTAATTTACTCCTTTTTTCCAATATTTCACTTTTTAAAATTATAATAATATCGTCTAAAGTTTTTTTTATAATTTCATCAACAACTTTAATAATTTTATCTGTAACTCTTGAGATTATAATAATTTTCCTATTTTCAAATAATGATTTAGATAGTAATTCACTTATAATAGTTTCTTTATTACTTATAATATAATTCTCATCATATTTATCGATTTTACCATCGAAATTTTTTATAAAGTTTTTTTCTATAATTTCTTTTTTTAGTCCTTCATTTTTTCCATGAAACAAATAGTAATTAAATTTACCTATATTATCTTTTGTGAATTCGAAGTGCTTAATTATCATCAATTCTTAGATATTAATGACATCATTATCTCGTCACCAATTCTTTTTGCCAAATTTTTAATAGAATTTATCTCATAATTTGATAATTCAAATTTATCTTTAATATCGTTATAAGTAGATTGTTTAGAAATTTTATTTTCAATTATTATTTTATCTTGATCAATGATTTTATATTCTAAGTCTATATTCAAATTAAAGATTGTTGGATCTCCTTTCCTATTTGATGATACAACAGTCTTTTCAATTTTAGATTCATAGTAAATATTATATTTTTTATTTCCTGAGCTTAATCTACTGATTCTATTTTTTATAATTTCATTTACTGTTTTATCTCCAGAAAATTCAATTTTATTAAATTCAAAATCATAATTTTTTTTTAGCAATATAGGTTCATATGAACAAGCATTTAAAATAAAAATTGAAAAAATTAATAATATAAATTTATTCATTTAATAAAATATTCATCAATCTATTCTTTACGAAAATTATCTTATCAATTTTTGATTGGTTAATATATTTTTGTATTATTTTATCTTTTTTAACTAAATCAAGAAGTTTATCTTTATTAATATCTTTGCTTTCATTTATTATAGCTCTTTTTTTACCATTTATTTGGATAACAAAACTAATTTCTTCCTCTTGCACCATTTTTTTATTAAAATCTGGCCAGTTTATATTTTTATTTTCTTCTAAATCTTCAAGGCATTCACTTACTAAATGAGGTATTACGGGAAAAAAACAAATTAGTATTTTTTTATAATTTTCTTTTAGATCTTTAATATCTTTATTTATTTTAGTAAAATTTATTAAATAGTTGTAGGTTTCATACATGTTAGCAATTATTACATTGTAATTGAATTTTTCTAAATTATTTGTGATCTTTGATATTATTTGGTTTGTAAATTTTTCGAACTCATAGCTTCGATTTTTTTTATTTTCATTTATAATTTTATTTTTGATTTCTTTATGTAATACCCACAATTTTTGTATAAATTTGTAAGATGATGCCATTCCCTGTTCAGACCATTGCACATCTTTTTCTGGTGGACTATCAGATAAAATAAATAATCTAACTGAGTCTGCTCCATAATTATTGATAATAATTTCTGGATCAATTACGTTCTTTTTTGACTTTGACATTGACTCCGATGGACCAACCTTAATTACCTTATTGGGTTTACCTTTTAATATAAATTTGTTGTCCCTTTTTTCCACCTCGTCAGGACTTAGCCAATTATTATTCTCATCCTTATATGTTTCATGACAAACCATTCCTTGTGTGAATAAGCTTTGAAATGGTTCGGTAATATTAAAGTCATTATTTTTGTAATTTATCGCCATCATAAAAAAGCGTGAATATAATAAATGCAAAATTGCGTGTTCAACACCACCTATATACTGATCAACAGGCATCCAGTGATCTATATCTTCTTTTTTAAATCCATATTCTGTTTCATTTGGTGAACAAAATCTTAAGTAATACCAAGATGAACAGACAAATGTATCTAATGTGTCAGTCTCTCTTTGTAATTTTTTTCCATCAATTGTTATGTCTTTCCAATTTTTTTGATTATCTAGAGGATTTCCTTTTACGTTTAAATCAATATTTTCAGGCAATTTAACGGGTAGCTCATGCTTTGGAATTGGGTAAACTTTTCCACTCTCATCATATGCTACTGGTATGGGGCAACCCCAGTATCTCTGTCTTGAAACCCCCCAATCTTTCAGTCTATAATTGATTTTTTCTTTACCGAGTTTTTTTTCTTCAAGGATTTTTATTGTTTTAATTACAGATTGATTTGGAGCCTCTAATCCATTTAAAAAATTAGAATTTATAATTATTCCAGACCCAGGATAGGCTTCATTTTCTACTATAAAAGTATCCTTTTGATCCTTGGGTCGAACAACAGTTTTTATTTGTAGATTATATTTCTTTGCAAAATCGAAATCCCTTTGGTCATGACCTGGGCAACCGAAAATTGCACCAAAACCATAATCCATAAGAACAAAGTTTGCAAAAAAAACTGGCACTTTCTCCTTTGGATTCAAAGGATTTATAGCCATTAAATTAGTCTTAAAACCAATCTTCTCACCTACTGCGATAGCTTCTTCGGTAGTTCCTGTTTTCGAACACTCGTTTCTAAATTTTAAAAAATCTTCATTAACATTATAATATTTTGATATTTCATGATCTACGGAAAGTGCTAAAAACGAAAAACCAAAAAGGGTATCAGGTCTTGTGGTAAAACATTTTATGCTGTTAACAGGTAAATCTCCTTCAACTTCAAAATTAATTTCACATCCATATGACTTTCCAATCCAATTCTTTTGCATAGTTTTAACCTTATTTGGCCAAGAATTTAGGTTATCAAGACCATCCAAAAGATCTTGAGAAAACTGAGAAATTTTAAAAAACCACTGACTTAATTTTTTTCTTTCAACAATTGCCCCTGATCTCCAACCTTTTCCATCAATTACTTGTTCATTAGCTAAAACAGTCTCATCAACAGGATCCCAATTTACATAATTTTCTTTCCTATAAACTAGTCCCTTTTCAAGTAATTCTAAAAAAAACAATTGCTGATGTTTGTAATATTCCTCAGAACATGTAGATATTTCTCTGCCCCAATCTAATGAAAGACCTAGTCTTTTTAGTTGATTTTTCATTGATGCTATATTTTTATTGGTCCAGTCTTTTGGATTTAAATTATTATCTCTTGCTGCGTTTTCTGCGGGCATTCCAAACGCATCCCAACCCATAGGATGCAAAACATTGTAACCTTTTAAAGATTTATACCTTGATAAAACATCACCGATTGTATAATTCCTTACGTGCCCCATATGAATTTTACCTGATGGATAAGGAAACATTTCTAAGCAATAAAATTTTTCTTTTTTTTTATCTATTTCTACTTCAAATTTTTTAGAAGATTCCCAATTTTCCTGCCATTTCTCCTCAACACTTTTGAAATTATATCTCTCCACGATTAAAGAAATTATTGATCTGTTCTTAGTTTTTCGTTAACGTAATCTTTAGGTGCGTTCTTAAGCCTGTTTTCTTTTTCGTAAATTGCTGCTTTAGCTAAAATTTTTTTAGTTAATTCAACAGATAATTCCCCTGATCTGTCTTTAATTTTACAATTATCTTGTATAGAGCAACTTTTATAAAAAACTTTAATCATCAATGCATCTGACCTAACTTCATTGCTTAAAAATCTTACAGAAATTTTTACAGACTCATTTTCTGAACTACCATCATTATACCAATCTGTTACCAGAATTCCTCCACTGTAATTAGCTAAAGCAAGCGGCATAAATTCTAGAGTATCAAGAGAAGCTCTCCATAATTCATTTGAACTTGCAAAATCAAACTCCCCAATATTTTTGCCTTTATCTTGAAATCTAAAGCCTCTACCTTCTTGAATATTTTTCATAACACGATCATCTACTTGAGGGGGTATTTTTCTTGCGTCTCCAGGATTACAAGATGTTGATGCGAAAGAGATAGAGATGATAATAATTAATGATTTGATTAATTTCTTTGCGTTCATAAAATTTTCATCTGTGTTTAAATTAGATATAATACAATTAAATCAAATATTTCCTAATTTTATTGACTTTTTCAATGATGCAAAATTGCAACACAATAAGAATAAATTTAGATAAACAACCAAATATAAAGAAATTGAGTGTTTTTTTGCTAAAAAAGCAATGTTTAATATTAATATTAACAAATACGAAGGAGTATTTAATATGAACAAATTAAAAAAAATAGGGTTAACAGCATTAGCTGGAACTCTTGTTGCGGGAACTGTAAACGCTGCCGAAATGACAGTAACAGGTTCTGCTTCAATTAATCTTACTGGTTTAGACTCGACAGAGACTTCTGGTAACGGTTTTACAATGGGTGACTCACTTACATTCTCCGCTTCAGGTGATGTAAATGATATTGGGATCACTTTAAGTTACGAAATCGATGGTTTAGGTGGAGCAACTGATAACGTTGACGATCACTCAATCTCTTTAGATTTCGGTGATGCAGGTACTTTAGTATTTGCTGGTCACGGTGGATCAAGTGC
>CESP01032352.1_pt1 | contig 11728 bp, 9 predicted proteins | sample 531211 | NCBI WGS metagenome assembly CESP01 (sample SAMEA2622074, study PRJEB7988) | marine metagenome | biome: marine biome (ENVO:00000447); feature: surface water layer (ENVO:00002042); material: "saline water (ENVO:00002010), including plankton (ENVO:xxxxxxxx)" | depth 5 m | reverse complement strand
TATCAAATGGGATCAATCCTAATAAAAAATCATGGGATCAAATTTCTAAAATAGCCTTCAGAACTTTTGTTCCAGAGTCTGAGGAGTCAAGAGCAAAGGGTGCTGGCGGAGGTGATGCCAATGACTAATTTACAATATGTAGATCTCTCGAAACAGATGTAAGTAATTCATAACCTGTGTCTGTCACCCTGACTGACTCACTTAATTCTAATCCCCAAGTATCCATCCACATACCACACATTAGATGATAAGTGACATTAGGTTTTAAAATTGTCTTTTCATTTTTTCGAATGCTTAATGTGTGTTCTCCCCAATCAGGAGGATAACCAATGCCAATTGAGTAACCTGCTCTTGACTCTTTTTCTAAACCATATTTTTCTAAGACTGACCAAAAAGCAACAGCAACATCATGACAACTATTCCCAGGTTCAGTTTTCTCTAGAGCTTTTTCTATACCCTCATTAGTAATTTTTAGCGTATCTGCAATTTTGTTATCGGGATTACCAATATATATTGTTCTAGATAGTGGACAGTGATAACGATGTTTAACACCTCCAATTTCAATAATTGTTCCTTCATTGTTTTGAAATTTTTTTTCACTTGGTGTTAAGTGTGATGCTGAAGCTGATTGACCACTTGCTAATATTAGTCCTAAACCCGCATACTCACCTCCCATTTGAGTTTTTTCATTGCCAGCAATAAGAGTGTTGTGAATTTTTCCTGCAACTGTACTTTGTTTTACCCCTTCTTTAATTGAGTCAAATGCTGTTTGCATTCCTTCTTTAACCAGTAATCCCGCATCTTTCATAAACTTTATTTCATTTTCTGATTTAATATATCTTATCCAATTGATAAGCAGATGCGCATTAATAAATTTAGCATTTGGTAAATTACTTACTAATCTATTATGAATTTCTGCAGAATAATAATAACTATCCATTTCAACCCCAATTTTTTTTGATGACCAATTTTTTTCTTTAATTAGTTGCACAACAAAATCATAAGGATGTAATGGTGGAGATTGAATTAATTTCTCTGGATAACCATAAATATTATCATGATTTAAAAAAGTTGTTATTCTTGCACCCTTAGAGTCTTGTTTTCTTCCAAACCAAAATGGTTGATTGTCATCAGCAGACACAATAACTCCTTGTGGAACATAAAAGGACCATCCGTCATATCCAGTCAAATAATTCATATTAGATGGATCAGTGCTGATTAATATATCGATACCCAATTTCGACATAGAATCTTTTACTTTTTTAATTCTTAAATCAAATTCTTCTTGAGAAAAAATCATGTTAATTAAAATTATTTTATGTGTCTAATACTTCATATCCAAACTGGTCAGCAGTTTCAAGCAGGATGTCCCAGATTGATAGTGCAAAACCTCTAGGAATATACAAACAAAATTTATTTGTTGATAACTTAAACAACTTTATACTTACGTGATGAATTGCTGAACTTGCTGATGACATATCTGGGAAATTTTTACTGCGCAAATCTATTGGAAGATGTCTATTCAAAAATAATGAGGAGTTAGTTCCAACTATTTCAATTGCAGTAAAAGCGTGTGAAATATCAAGAGTTGTTGCAATTTCTTCACTAACTTTAAAATTATTATTGATTATCCACCATTTCAGTGGTTCCATTCTCCACAGCGCACTGTTTGCAAATGCTATGCCTTTATTGAAACTTGGTACATCTGAAATACTAAAATAATTAATTAATTCTTTTTTTATTTCATTAATTTTATCATGCCAAGCAGCAACTTGCATAATTTGTAAATTTTTAATTTCTTTAAATATCAATATATTATTTTTTGATGAATGCTTACCAACTATATAATGAGTTTCTAGAGCAGAATATCTATGCATACATTCTTTCTCCCCTAGGGTCTATCATATGTGGTGATACAACTTTTAACTTTGTTTGTTTTTTTCTTACAGGATCAGCGCCTACAAGTGTTTTATCTTTCCAAATATTTAACCCGCCTTTAACAAAACCAATACCGATATGGTGACCAAGTTCCGGTGAGTATGTTACTGATGTGACTCTTCCAATACCTTGGCCTTTAATACTTTTTTCCTCACAAACTATTGTTCCAGCGTTGAATGTTTCTTTCAAATCTTGTGGAAAAAATCCAACTAAGATTTCCCTATCATCATCACTTAACACCCCTCTTTTTCTCATTGCACTTCCAATGTATGATTTTTTAACTGATGCCATTTTACTCAAACCTGCATCATCAATAGTAACTCTTCCGTCTAGTTCTGCTGCAGTAACATGTCCTTTTTCAATTCGAAGTGCACCCAATGCTTCTAACCCATATAAACATCCGTCATATTTTTGTACATTTTTCCATATTAGATCCATCATAGTATTAGCAAAATCTGATTTGACATAAATCTCAAAAGCTAATTCACCTGAAAAACTAATTCTTGCAATTCTACATGGAATTTTACCTTTTAAGAAAGTTGAAATTATACCCATGAAAGGTAAGTTCTCATTTGTAATTTTGTTAACATCTTCGAGACTACTTCTTAGGACATCTCTAGATTTTGGTCCAGCAACAGATATGCCTGCCCACTGTTCAGAAACACTAGTTACATTTACTTTTAGATTAGTCCATCTTGTTTGTAATAATTCTTCCAACCATGCCATTACTTTAGAGGCAGCTCCTGTAGATGTTGTCATAAAATATTCATTTTCAGATAATCGCCAAGCTGTTCCATCATCCATGACTATACCATCATCTCTCAACATTATACCATACCTTGCTTTTCCAACTGAAAGTTTTGCAAAAGCATTAGAATATATTCTATTTAAAAATTCAGTGGCATCAGGTCCTTGAACAGCAATTTTACCTAATGAAGTAACATCACATAAGCCAACAGTTTTTCTAACAATTGTTGCTTCTCGTATATAAGAGTCATTTAGTGTTTCGTTTGGTTTTGGATAATACCAAGGACGTTGATATAAGCCAACTTCAATCATTTTTGCTCCATGATCAATATTCCATTGATGCATAGGAGTAACTCTTAAAGGTCTAAAATGTTTACCAACATTTCTTCCACTCAATGCTCCAATAGAAACTGGAGTATAAGGAGGTCTAAATACTGTTGTGCCAACTTGAGGAATTTCTTTATTTAATAAGTCAGCCATGAGTGACAAACCTATAATATTTCCCATTTTACCCTGATCATTAGCCATACCTAATGTTGTATATCTTTTTAAATGTTCAACAGAAATAAAACCCTCACGATGAGCTAGTCGTACATCATCAGCAGTTACATCGTGCTGATAATCTACAAAACTTTTTGAACCAGATTTTTTATATTTTACTTCATACAATGGCTTAATAGGATTTTTCCATCCACCAGATTTTGGAAAAAAATAATTCGTTTTAGATATTCCTAATCTATTTAATGCATCAGTTGCTCCAGCAACACCAGAAGCAACACAATCATCTTTATTCCATAATCCTCTTGAGGAGCCAATCATAGTAATATTTTCTTTTGTCTCATTTGGTAAAAAACACGCATTCTCATAATTCCATTTAGGCTTCACACCTCTATGTGATAATAAATGTACGGCTGGAGACCATCCCCCTGATAATAAAACTTGATCGCAATTTAATGTTTGAAATTTTTTAATATTTTCACTTTTAGAAATATCTAAACTGTTAATTTTTTTTCTCCCATTAATATTATAAGGAACAACACCTTTTAGTATTTCAAAATTTTTATTTATATCAATTTCTATATTAGTTCTTGAGTCGAGAACTGTAACACTCGCCCCTGCTGTAGAAAGTTGATTAGCGGTTTCATAAACGGAGTCGTTGTTTGTAGCTATAACAATATTTTTACCAGTTAAAACTCCATATCTGTTTAAATAATGTTTAGATGCATTAACTGTCATTACACCTGGAATATCATTATTATTAAATGCAATATGTCTTTCTAATGCACCAGAGCCTACAATTATATGCTTTGCTCTAATAGTCCAAAATCTTTGTCTTGGTAATTTTGTATCAGGATTTGATACGTGATCCGTGACTCTTTCTAATAAACCAATGACACAGTTATCATATAAACCAAAGGCAGTGGTTCTAGTCATTACTTTTATTCCTAAATTTTTAAGCTGTTCTAAATTAATTAAACTATTAAATTTATTTTCTGAAAGTTGATCTCCTCCAATAAGGTTATCTTGTTCTATTAAAATTACATCCAATTTTTTTTCTGCTGCTTCTATTGCAGCTGCAATACCTGATGGACCAGAGCCAATAACAATGACATCACAAAAATCATGAGCATGTTCATATGAATCAGGATCAGGCAATCTTGATGCAGTGCCCATTCCAGCAGCTCTTCGAATTAGCTTTTCAAAAAGCATCCAAATTGTAGTACCTTTTCCCCATTCAAAAGGAGGGACTCCCATAAAAGTTTTATAATAAAAACCCACAGCAAAAAATCTGCTTAAATAATTATTTATTTCACCTAAATCAAAATTTACATTTGGGAATGCATTCTGTCCTCTTGCCCTTAACCCATCATACAATTCTTGAGAAGTTGCTCTAACATTTGGATCTCTTTTATCCTTAGATCCTATGGTAACTAAAGCTCCAGACTCTTCAACACCACTAGAAAATATTCCCCTAGGTCTGTGATACTTAAAACTTCTTCCAACTACACCTATGTTATTAGCTAATAGTGCAGAGGCAAGTGTATCACCTTCAAAACCTTGGTATTTTTTATTATTCCATGAAAATGATATAACTTTATCTTTGTTAATTTTACCATAATTTTTTAATCGAACTGATTTCATTGCTTATTCTCAACAATTTTCTGCAAGTCAGGATGACATGGTTTAACACTTTTAATTTCATGTGTTACGGTAGAGCGTTCGACTTCTAGCCACATTCTACATCCATTTGAATGATGCCATGTTTCTAACTGAAAGCCTTTTATATTTTTTCTAAAAAAAATTGCATTTGTCCATTCTTTTTCAGAAGAGTCTAATGAAGGATATTTTATTGATGCATCACCACCATAACTAAACTCACTATGATCTCTCTCACCACAGTATGGACAATTTATTCTAATCATTTAACCATGAAGTTTTGGATCAGGACCAGCACCACGCTCATCGATATTTATTCCTTTTTCAAATCTTTCTAAATTATGATTATGCACATAACTATGTGGATTTTCATTAGCTATTAAATCAGCAAAATACCAACCTGAAGCAGGACTTGCTTTAAAACCACCGTAATTCCAACCAGCGTTTAGATAAAGATTATTTATAGGAGTTTTACAAATGAAAAATGAACCATCCATAGTCATATCCATAACACCAGCCCAATGACGAAGTAATCTTATTCTACCTAAACTTGGAAGTATTGCCATTGCGGCTTCCGCCACATCTTGAACCATAGGAAGATTACCTCTTTGAGCATAAGATTTATACCAATCTAAGTCACCACCAAAAACCATGCTGCCCTTATCGGACTGTGAAATATAAAAGTGCGCACCACCTACGCCATATACAACAACTTGATCTAATAGTGGTTTAACAGCCTCTGTTACAAATGCTTGTAATTTATGAGATTCAATTGGTAAGTCTCCTAATTCAGCCATTTGCCATAAAACAGAAGTATTGCCAGCAACAGCAAATCCTATTTTTTTTCCTTTAATAGTTCCTCTAGAAGTTTGAATGCTTTCAATACTTGCATTTTTTCTTGTAATACCTGTAACTTCACAATTTTGAAGAATATCGACACCCAATGCATCTGCGGCTCTGGCATATCCCCAAGCCACTGCGTCATGTCTTGCATTGCCTGCACGTTTTTGAACTGCTGCACCTAATATTGGAAATCTTGCATCATTATAATTTAGATGAGGTATTTTTTTCTTAAGAGTTTTTAAATCCCAAAGTTCTGCATCAGTGCCATGAAGACTCATAATATTATAAGTTCTTGAAACTGAGTCTCTTGCACCTGGGCTATGGAATAATGATACATGAGCACGTTGACTAAACATTACATTATAATTTAATTCATGACTTAGGTTTTCCCAAAGCTTTAAAGAGTGTTCATAAAACTCATGATTACCAGGCATCATATAATTTGAACGAACGATAGTTGTATTACGCCCAGCATTACCTCCGCCTATCCAGCCTTTTTCTAAAACAGCAATATTTTTGATATTATGATTTTTAGCTAGATAAAAAGCAGTAGCAAGGCCATGCAAACCTCCCCCAATAATTATAACATCGTAATTACTTTTTGGTTCAGGATCACGCCATTGTCTAGACCAGCCTGATTGACCATTAAGGCCATTTTTAATTACATTCCAAGCATTAAACTTTGTCATTTATTTACCAAGTATTTGAATAATTAATGAAAGTAAAATGTTTTGACAAACCACACAAGAGTTATTTGATCACACTATATATATTAGTCTGGCCAGGTGTCATTTAGTCTATAGCCCTGAGGAAAAGGATCATTTTCGTCAAGATATAATTTTTGTTCCCCAGTTATAAAGGCACTGCCTGTTATTTGGGGTATAATACAATTTTTATTATCAACTTGAATTTCTTTTTCAATTGAGGCCTTAAATTGAGATCCTATAATTGACTCTGAGATAAAATCTTCATTTAGTTGAATTTCATTTTTTTCTTTCATTACTGCTAATCTTGCAGAAGTTCCAGTTCCACAAGGAGATCGGTCAAGCTTTCCAGGTCGTATTACGACAGTATTTAAACCACTTAATATTGAGTTTTGATTTTTTTTTATAGGTTCTACAAATTGACAAAAAGAGAGATAGTTTAGGTCTTTAATAGTTGGGTGCTCAAACCCAATTGATAAATTTGCCTCTAATAATAATTCTTTTGCAATCTTTACAAATTTTTTTGCATTAATTGGTTCAATTTTTAATTTAAAATCTTCTGCATTACATATTAAAAAGCTATCTCCACCAAAAGCTGTACTTACTTTAATTGTACCAAAATTTTTGGTTTTTAAATCCACATCTATTTTATCAGCAAAACATGGAAGATTAGTTAATGTTACATTTTCAACTTTTTTATTTTTACAATTTGCGATAACTTTTATTAATCCACCAGGAGCTTCTAGATTAAGTATAGTTTGTGGGTATTGCATTTTAATGATATTTTTTTCTAAAAGTACTGTTGTTACACAAATAGTATTTGAGCCACTCATTGGTGGGTTGTCTTCTGGTTCCATTATAACAAAACCTGCATCAGCATTTTTAATTGAAGGTCTTAAAAGAATATTACAGTGTTTAAAAACTCCACCTCGAGGTTCATTTAAAAAAAAATTTCTCCACTTTTTATCTATAAGAAGATTTTTTGATGCTTCTGCTGGTGAATGAAAATTTAAATTTTTAATTCCAGCAACAACATCTCCTATTTCTCCACAGCAGTGAGCATTAAATACTGTTATTTGATTCATTTAAATAATTAAATCATCAATATTTTTTGAATGATGAGTAATTTGTTCATAACCATTTTTTGTAATTATAAAACTATCACCAACTTGAGATCTAAAATTATGTGCACTTGCACCACCATCTACAGCAAATACCATCCCAGGTTCTAAAATAGTTTTATTACCAACAACTAATTGAGGTTCTTCTAAAAAACTAAATCCAGTACCTCTTCCACATCGAAAAGTTGGATAAGGATAGCCTTCAGCCTGGATTGTTTCAGCATATGCCGCATGAACTTCCTCTGCTGTCACACCTGGACCAAGAACTTCTAAAGCAGCTTTTTGAGATTTAACTGCAGTTTCAAAAGCTTTAATCTGTTCATCTGATTGAATTTCCTCAACCCAAAAAATACGATCAAACCCAAGTTTAAATCTATGAAAATTTGTAGATCCACAATAACAAACAAAAACTGGATCTCCTCTTTTAATAATTTTTGTTGATGCTCTATGATGTGTTTTGGGTAAATCTAGACCTGATGTCATTACAGGTAAAAAATGAATGTTTGGTGACATATCAATATCCATTGGATAATATTTTTTTAGAAGTTCTGCAGCTTTTCGAGTTCCAGCTTGTGCTTGTGCAAGAGCAACCTCAAACTCTGGAACATTGTTTCCTATAGTTTTTTTGGCAGCTTCCATCATTGCCATAGCTACTTCTCCTGCACGACGAGCAATATCTAATTCATAATCTGATTTAATCATTCTTATTTTATCTATTAAAAGTGTTAAATCTCCTGGCTGTTTTTTTAATACTTCATCAAGATAACTTTTGACCATTGAATTAATTTTTAATTTTTCGATACTAATATTTTTATGTTTATTTATTATTTGAGGTAAAAGTTCTTTCCATTCATTGCCAATACCGTCATTCCAAGTTTCAATCTTATCAACTGGACAATTTTCTGGAATTAATAGAGCATCTAATAAAGGTGTTATTAAATATGTTTGATGATCATTTGAAACTATTAATAGAGTTGGGCGGTTAAAATCCATATGAAGAAAATCATGATAACCTGTAAAATAATAAATAGAGTCATCATCCGTAATAATTGATAGATCAATATTATCCTCTGACATTTTCTGTTTTAATTTGTGTAAGTTTTTTGTAAACATTACTTTAATTGCTGCTCTACAAGCTCTGTCCAATATGATGATCCAATTACTAATAATTCATCATTAAAATCATAATTATTCGCATGTAATGGTCTAGAATGTTGTTCTGCAGTTCCATTACCCATTAGCACAAAACACCCAGGTTTTTCACTCGCCATAATTGAAAAATCCTCAGAAAATAAACGAGGCTCAATGTCACCATTGCAATTGTCACTTCCAAGTAATGACATTGCTGCTTGTGTAGCACATTCAGTTTGTTTATTTGAATTTAATGTCATTGGGCATGTTGTTTCATATTTAACACTTCCATTGACCCCATGGGCACTACAGATACCTTCAACAATCTGTAACATTTTTGAAGCTATTTTTTTATTAGTATCTTTTGATAAAGCTCTAGCATCACCTGTCATTTTGACATTACCTGGCAAAATATTTTTTTTACCATCTGTTATAAATTCAGTAATAGAGACTATACCATTATCTGCTGGATTTAATTTTCTAGAAACTATAGATTGTAAAGCGATTGCTATCTGAGATCCTACTGTTATTGCATCTACACCCATGTGTGGGAGAGCAGCGTGCCCACCTTTTGCTTTTATTTCTATTTCAAATAAATTTTCACTTGCAGTTATTGCTCCTTTTCTGGTTCCAAAAGTTCCAATATCCATATTAGGTATATTATGCATTGCGTAAACTTCATCAATGTTGAATTTTGTAAAAAGACCTTCATCAATCATAGTTCTTGCGCCAAAGCAATTTTCTTCATCAGGTTGAAAAATAAAATAGACAGTTCCATTAAAATTTCCTTTTTCAGCTAAATATTTAGCAGCACCTAATAGTATTGTTGTATGTCCATCATGACCACATGCATGCATTCTATTTTCAAATTTAGATTTATAACTAAAATTATTTTTTTCATGTATTGGAAGAGCATCCATATCAGCCCTAATTCCAATAGATTTTGAACTATTTCCTTTTTTTAAAACTCCTACAACGCCTGTTCTTGCAATGCCTTTGTGTACCTGGATGCCAAACTCATTTAAAAGAGTAGAAACTTTTTTTGAAGCATATTCTTCTTCAAAGCTAATTTGAGGATGCATATGCAGATCATGACGCCATTCTACAAGTTGATTATGTAAAATTTTTGTTTTCATAATTCACATATTATTAAATTCTTTAATCTGATTGTCTATAGAAAGCATATAATCATAATGTGAGTTCCAAAATTTTTGGTCTCTACGTTTCTCAAAATCATCTAGACTAACACCTTGTTGTTCAACCCAAGTAAAATATCCTAAATTAAATATTCTTTTTTTATCTAACTGAGAAAGTTCCAACATATTATCAGTTGATATACCTGATAAATATTTGCCAAATAATTCCGAGCAAACAATTTCATCATAATTATGTTTAAAATCGTTAATTGTCTTATTTAATTCAGATAAATATAAATCAGCTCCATCAGTAGCAACAGTTATAATTGCATCATCGCTTCCAAGATCCATATACTTAGCTAACTTTATTGAAGCTAGTATGTTAGCTATCGCTGAAAAACCAAACTCAGGAAGTCTTTTGACAAAATTTGGATCAAAATTTTTTTTATTAATTAAAAATTTTTTTCCTATTTCAGTATTAAAAATCATATTTAGATTATTTGTTGCATGCTCAGAGATATCAACAACAAAATCAGTGTTCATTACATTATGGATTAATGGAACATGTTTGTCCCCAATACCCTGTATATTATGTTCTCCATACCCCCCGTGTAATAATGTTGGACATTCCGATGCTTCTACAACTGCAATTTTAGTTTGATATTTTTCTTTAAGATAATCACCCGCAGCTAGAGTTCCGCTAGAGCCAGATGCACTTACATAAAATCTAGGAGTTAAATTACTAGAACCTTTAACTTTAAGAAAAGATTTTTCAAAAGAAGGTCCAGTTACAGAACGGTGTATTCCGTAATTATAATATTCATCAAATTGATTTATTATATCATTTTTATTATCTTTTTTTAATTCATTGCATGCATCATAAATTTCTTTAACATTGCTTTCCGTTCCCTTTGTCTTGATAATATTTTTTTTATCTTCAACCCAATTATTTAACCATTCAAATCTCTCCTTGCTCATGCCCTCAGGAAGTATGGCAACACTATTTAATCCCATTATTCGTGATATCGCAACACCACCTCTGCAATAATTTCCTGTTGAAGGCCATACAGCTCTCTGGTTTTCATAATCAAAAGTTCCATTTAATATTCGTGGAAGCAAGCAGCCATAGGCAGCTAAAACCTTATGTGCTGTAATTAATGGAAAATATCTTCCAATATTAACAATAATCTTAGCTTTCACCCCAGTAAATTCTGGAGGAAGAATAATATGTTCTGGCTCATTAGCAAAACCAGACTGATCTTTTTTATTGTACCAATGAACTCTAAATAAATTAAGAGGATTAATATCATTATTATCAATTTTCTTTAAAGAACTTTTGATATCATCATTAATTGTTGAGGGATTTTGTAATTGACTAATACTTGGTAAAACAACTCCTTTAGACTTGAAGTAATCAGATGTTTTTTTTACAATTGTTTGACTCATAGATTAAATTTTAATTCCCAAGTTATTTTTTTTACATACATTATAAGTAAATCTTGCAATGGCAGTATCCTGTACGCCAGTCCCTGTCAAATCACATATGGTGATTGCCTCTTTATTATTTCTACCCAAACTTGGATTAATAATTATACTTCCAAGGTCATGAAATTTTTTATCTGGTGAAATTATATTTTGCTTAATGGCATGATTTAATTCACCCAATATACTTGTTTGAGATTGGTTATCAGGGATATATTTATCACATAGATTTATCATAGCAGGATCTAACTCATTTTTTTGCTCTGCATCTGAACCCATAGCAGTTATATGAGTTCCCTTTTTAATCCACTCAAACTTTAATAAAGGTTTTCTACTAGGAGTTGTCGTAACAATTATTTCAGAAACTGCTGCTAGATCTTTACAGGAATTAGCAATATTGAATTCTAAATTTAAATCTTTAAAATTATCTTTAAATTCATGAGCTTTTTTTAAATCACGAGCCCATACG
>CESP01160151.1_pt1 | contig 11740 bp, 11 predicted proteins | sample 531211 | NCBI WGS metagenome assembly CESP01 (sample SAMEA2622074, study PRJEB7988) | marine metagenome | biome: marine biome (ENVO:00000447); feature: surface water layer (ENVO:00002042); material: "saline water (ENVO:00002010), including plankton (ENVO:xxxxxxxx)" | depth 5 m | reverse complement strand
TTTTTTTTACTGAAGAAAATACAGTATTTGACTTTTACTATGTGTATTGTGAGTACTGATAGGAAAGTGGATGTTATAAATGAAAATATTAAATTTTTTTTTAAAAAAACAACTAAAGATACTTCACTCTCCTAGGAACCCTTGCAATATTGCTTGGGTATTAGCCGAGGAACAAAGAAAGCTTGGTCATACCAGTCATGTAATGAAGCATGATGATGATGTTGAAGATTCGAAGTGCGATTATAATTTAAAAATTAGTAGATATCAAAGATGGTCATTTCGATATCTTACTTACTTATTCTTTGCGATAAAAGCGATATTAAAATATGATATATTTATTTTTCATACTGGAATAACTTTGCTCCCTAATCATAGGGACCTTCCGGTTTTAAAATTCTTAGGGAAAAAGATATTTTTTTACTTTCATGGGAGGGAAGTTAATCCTAACGGTGTGCCTGATCATGCAGAATACTATGCTAAACACTACTTTGTATCCACACCGGATTTGTTCAAATATGCTCCAAAAGCTACTTGGATACCTCAGGCTATCGATATGAAAGCATACCCTGATCCTGTTATTGAAAAAAACAAAAAATCCGTCTTAACCATTCTCCATGCGATATCTGAGGATACGGTTGAAAAAAGATTGAGAAAAGGAACTTATGATATTTTAAACACCATAAAAAGTGTAAAAAGTAAAGGATACAATATTAAACTGGATCTTGTTGTCGCTACATCACAAGAAGAATTTATTAATCATTTACAAAAAGCGGACATTGTTATAGATCAAATGGTTTTAGGGTGGTATGGTGTGATTTCTATTGAAGCCATGTTTTATGGCAAGCCTGTTTTAGTTTATATTTCTGACAATGTGAAAAAATATCTTCCAACTGGTTGTCCGCTCATATTAACTAGTCCTGAGAAACTTGAAAATGATTTGATACAATTAATTGAATCAAATAATTTTTTATATTATAGTAATAGTGGACCTGAATATGTGAGCAACAATCATTCTTCGCAAACATTGGTAAGCAAGATAAATAATGTCATAGAAAAATGATTAAAGAGATTATCAATACCATAAGGCAGTCTTTCATTTATGGATTGGAAAACTTAAGTCATCAGATAGTTGCTCTTTTCCTCCTTCCTGTATACACCCGTTTTCTAACTCCTGAAGATTATGGAGTTATGGCTATTTCAGGTATTTTCATGACTATTATCAAATATATATCGGAACTTGGTCTTCGATCAGCTTGGACAAGGTTTTATAAATTGAAAAAAACACATTCTTGGACTTTAAAACAAGTAGAGGATACATCAATAATAGTGATGATTATCACAACCGTGATATTTGGGGTATTGTTTATTTTTAGTGCGTCTTTTCTATCTCAATTTTGGTTTAACAGCACAAAATACACCTTTGTTTTTAAATTATCTGGACTAACCCTTATTCTACAACTTTTGTTCCATATTCCGCAGCAAAGGAGGAAAGTGGCTGAGCGAGCAGCTTCAAATGTTGCTCATTCACTCATCGCTTTATTTATTGGTATTAGTATAAACATTTACCTGATAGTATTTCTTAAATGGGGTTTGAAAGGCATTTATTACGGACCCGTGTTTACTATGATTATTGTTGTTTTAATTAACCTCCATTCCTGGATAAAGGCGAAATGGGATTTCGATAAGTCTTTGCTATTCAGTATGCTTAAGTATTCGATTCCTATACTATTTGGTAACCTTTCTATATGGATTGTTAACCTTTCAGATCGTTGGGTATTGAATCTATTCGTATCTCTTGAAGAAATTGGAATCTATCAAGTGGGATACAGGATGGGTATGGGTATTGGTTTTGTTGTCATAGCGTTTAAAACTGCCCTTCCCCAGGTTTCTTATAGGGTTGCCCAGGATAATTCTGAAAGAGATGCGAAGAGTTTTTTCAGTAAAATATTTTTTTTGTATCCAGTTATTTGCGGTCTACCTGTGATTGCGTTATCAATTTTTTCTAAGGATTTAATGATGATACTAACAACGGAAAAATTTCATTCAGCATTCCAAATTGTTCCAATTGTAGCATTGGCTTACTTTTTTGAGGGTGCAACAACGTCGGTTGGCATGGGCATAGACATAAAAGGTAAAACGAAGTATATCCCCATCTTTTTAGCGTTGGGAGGCATAACAAATATTATACTCAATTTCATTTTCGTGCCAATATATGGTATAGTTGCAGCAGCATGGACATCAGTGATTGCATTTATTATTCCATTTGTGGGTTATGCATGGGTGACAAATAAGTTCTATTATATACAAAGAGACTATGGACATTTCTGCCAAATTTTAGGTATAATTATAATTGTTGTACTTATTTATTCTAAGACCATACCATTTTTGTATATTCAATTAAATTCAATTGTGGCTAAGATTGCGTTTTTGCTCTTTGCTGGAATAGCAATATCATTTGGAGCATTACGAAAATTCAAATCTATTCTAAAATGAAACTAATCTTTTTATAATTATTCTATGATAATTAATAAAAAATAGTTTGAAAATCAAAAATATTTAGGATGTTCAATTAATAAACCATTCGATAATATTGTACTTTTAAAATGGTTATTAACTTTTGATAAATACAATTATTGTTGGCTAGGGTATTGGAAACCCCCGGTCAGATCAAAAATAGTTATTTAATTTTGAGATTGATGCTGATATTAGTTCAGTAATCAACGAGATTTATAGTGCAAAATTCTTAATTTCACCACTGCTAGGTCATTTTACAAAAGTAATGGAAAATATAAAAAAATATTAACTTTTTGATATATTTAATAAAAACTTTATTATATATAAAACTCCTATTTTAGGAATTTGTTTTTGCATTGCAATTTCTAAAAGAAAAGTATTAGAGTTAAGCAAATCTCATAGGTGCTACATATACTCCAGCATTGATTTTAATTTTTATTAAAAATAGACGATATTATTATTCAAAAAAAATCTTTAGCTTAAAATTCTACTTTTATAGTCTCTTTATAGTTTCCTTAATGACTATAGCATGCTATTTTCTAAGTAGAATTTTAAATGATTTTTTAATTGAAAGTATATTATTCACAATATTTACCTTTGCATCTTTTGTTATTGTTCTTTTCTTTATGAAAATATTCGACACAAATAAAATAAACTATATTCTTTAAGATTAACTTTTTAAAAAAATGATAAAAATTGCACAGATTGGTGTCGGTTACTGGGGACCAAATCTTTTAAGGAATTTATTAAAAAATAAAAATTTCGATTTAAAACTTGTTGTTGATAAATCTCAGCAAAGGCTTGATTATGTTAAGTCCTTATATCCAAATATAAAAGTCAGTTTAGATTCAGATATTATATTTGATGATAAGCAAATAGACGCTGTTGTAATTTCTACTCCAGCTAAATCTCATTATTCGTTAGCAATGAGAGCATTAAAATCTGGGAAACATATTCTAGTTGAAAAGCCAATGTCTACCAGCTCAGATGAAGTTGAGAAGATTGAGATCATTGCTGATAAAAACAATTTAATAGCTATGTCTGGACATACATTTATCTACAACTCAGCAGTAGATTATTTAAAAACTTTAATTGATAATGGTGAATTAGGCGATGTTAGATGCATTTACAGTCAGAGGCTTAATCTAGGTAGAATAAGACAGGATGTTGATGCTCTCTGGAATTTTGCTCCACATGATGTAAGTATCATACAATATTTATTAGGCAATCCAGCTCCTTTTAAAGTATCTAAGAGCGGAATGGATTTTATTCAGAAAGGCATTGATGATATTGTATTTCTAAATATTAAATATCCAAATAATATTTTTGCTAATATTCATGTTAGTTGGTTAGATCCTTTAAAAGTTAGAAAATTAATTGTTCTTGGATCCAAAAAAATGGTCGTTTATGACGACGTTTCAACAGAAAAAATTAAGATATATAATAAATTTGTTGAAAGAAGGGCAATTTTAGGAGAAAATATGGACTTTGATAAAAGTTCAAGTTTTCAGTTTAATTATGAAAGTGGAAACATATTGATTCCAAATTTAAATATTACTGAGCCATTACAAAATCAAATCCAACACTTTTCAGACTGTATAATTAAAAATGATGTTTGCAAAACTGGAACTCAACATACAAAAATGGTAATTAAAATTTTAGAAATGGATTAATCAATTAAAAATGAGCAAAGTCACGATTGTTGATTATGGGTTGGGGAATTTAAGATCAATTAATAAAAAGCTTCATAAGTTTAATATTAAATCGGATATCTCAGATTGTTTGAATGATATCAAAGATGCGGATATTTTAATTTTACCGGGAGTTGGTAACTTCAAAAAAGCAATGAAAAATATTAAGTCTTTTGGAATTTATGACATTTTAAATGAAAAAGTTAGGGATCAGAAGACGCCAATCTTGGGAATATGTTTAGGCATGCAATTGTTTACAAATTACAGTGATGAGGGTAATTGCAAAGGTTTTGGCTGGGTAGATGCAGATACAAAAATTTTCAATAAAGATAAAATTAAACAAAAAGTTCCTCATATTGGATGGGGGAAAATAAATATTTTAAAAAATAAATTTATTTTTGATAAAATAAATACAGATCATAATTATTATTTTGTTCACTCATACTATGTTGATTGTCTTGAATCTACTGATATTTTATGCACGACAAAATATGGTAACTTTGAATTTGTATCTGGTTTTGTCAAAGAAAATATTTTTGGTCTTCAATTTCACCCTGAAAAGAGCCATAGAATTGGTATGGAGATTTTTAAAAATTTTATTAATCACTTCGCAAAATAATAATAATGCGACTGATACCTACTTTGCTTCTCAAGGATAAAGGTTTATATAAGGGTGTTAATTTTAAAAATTATAATTATATCGGAGATCCGCACAATGCAATAAGAGTTTTTAATGATAAACAAGTAGATGAGCTCTTTCTATTGGACATCTCTGCTCGAAAGGAAAATCGAACTATTGATGTAGAATTTGTTAAGCGTGTAGCAGATGAGTGCTACATGCCATTTGGAGTGGGTGGAGGAATAAATAATATTGCACAAATTAAGTCTCTTATAAATGCAGGTGCTGAAAAAGTATGCATTAATTCATCAGCAATTGAAAATCCAGTTTTCATCAAAGAGGCCTCTGATAATTTTGGTAGCCAAAGTATAGTTGTAAGCATCGATTATAAAAAAACTTTCTTTGGTAATGAAAGAGTATTTATCTATTCTGGTAAAAAAAAAACTAACCTAGACCCCTTACGTCATGCAATATCTATGGAAAAAGAAGGTGCAGGCGAGTTGCTATTGAATTGTATAAACAGAGATGGTACATTTTCAGGGTTAGATCTTGGCTTCCTAAGAAAAGTAAATTTAAATGTCTCCATCCCAGTAATTGGGGCTGGCGGCTTAGGTAGAAATTCCCATATCTTTGATTGTTTCAATAAAACTGATATTTCAGCAATTGCTGCAGGAAGCTTCTTTGTTTATAGAAATAAATCTAAATCTGTGTTAATTAATTACCCTGATAAAAAATTATTAAAAGCTAAAAATAAATAATGAGAGAGTATAGAATCTGTAATTATTGTGTGATGGACACCAGCGATTTAATGATTGAATTTGATAGTAATGGTAGATGTAATCATTGTTTAAAATATGAAAAAAATATAAAGCCCTTGCTAGGGCTTAAAAAGGATAAGTCAATTTTTCAAAAAGTAATAAATAAAATAAAAAGTGATGGTAAAAATAATAAATATGATTCTATCATTGGCTTGAGTGGCGGAAAAGATAGTTCTTACATTGTTCATTTAGCAAAGTTAAATGGTCTAAGGCCATTAATCATTCACTTCGATAACGGTTGGGATTCGGAATTAGCAATTCAAAATATTGAAAATATTATAAAAAAAACTAATTTTGACTACATTAATTATATTGTTGATTGGGAGGAATTTAAAGATTTACAATTAGCTTATTTCAAGGCCTCAGTTGTAGATATTGAAGTACCAACAGATATGGGAATATATAATATAATTTCATTAATGGCTTTTAAGTATAGAATAAAATATCATCTTTTTGGAGCAAACATAGAATCTGAAAGTATAATGGGTAAAAATTGGAGGTATTCTGAAAAAAAAATTGATATTTATAATCTCATCGATATCCATAAAAATTTTGGAACAAAAAGACTTAAAACCTTTCCCATAGTTTCTCCAATTAAAAATCAATATTTAACTTCAATTTATGGATTAAAAAAAATCAATATCTTAAGTTATGTTGATAGTAATTATCAAAAAATTAAAGAAATATTAAATAATGAATATGGATGGCTTGATTATTCTGTAAAACATGGTGAGTCTGTTTTTACAAAATTTTATCAGAGTTATATACTACCAAAAAAATTTGGATTTGACAAGAGGCGTGCTCATTTATCTGATCTCATATGCTCTGATCAAATTTCTAGAGATAAAGCCTTAGGTGTTTTAAAAACTCCAATATACAAAGATGATTTTGAATTGAACCGAGATTATGAGTTTGTATTAAATAAGTGGGGTTTGTTAGAGAAAGAATTTGAAAATATTATGAATAAACCAATTGTGGAACATGAGTTTTTTAAAACTTATGACAAAAATGATATTTCTATAGAAAATACAATAATGAAAATTGGGGAAAAAATGTTCTCATTTTTAAGATTTATTGGTCTAAGAAATAATAAAGGTATTTTTTAATGATATCAAAAACGGCGATTATAAAAAACTCTATTATTGGTAAAAAAACTAAGATCTGGCATTATACAAATATTTATGATTGCAAGATTGGAGATAATTGCAATATTGGTACTTTTGTTGAGATTCAAAATGATGTTACAATTCATAATAATGTCACAATTTCTAGTCACTCTTTTATTTGCTCACTAGTGACGATATATGATAATGTTTTTATAGGTCATAATGTAGTTACAATAAATGATTTAGACCCTCCATCATATAAATTAACCGGCAGTAATTCAGGTTGGTTGCCTACTGAAATAGGAGAAGGTACATTTGTAGGAAGTAACGCAACATTGTTTCCTGTAAAAATTGGAAAAAATGTTAAAATTGGTGCTGGAGCTGTTGTTACCAAAGACGTGCCGGATAATCATATGGCTATAGGTGTGCCCGCAAAAATTGTTAAAATAAAGGAAAGATAATTATGTTTAAAAATATACCTTTTGTAGATCTAAAAGCACAATACCAGTCTATAAAAAGTGAAATAGATGACGCTATTGACAATGTGATTAATGATACTGCTTTCATTAAAGGGAAATATGTTGACAGATTTGAAAAACAATATTCTGAAATTTATGGAGTGAAAAATGTTATTGGTTGTGCAAATGGTACTGATGCAATTTATATAGTTTTAAAGTCTATTGGAGTTAAAGAGGGAGATGAAGTAATTACTGTTGCTAATACATGGATTTCAACATCAGAAACTATTTCTCAAGCAGGCGGGAAACCAGTTTTTGTAGATTATGACAGCGAATCTTTCACTATAAATCCCCAAAATATTGAATCAAAAATTAATTCAAAAACAAAAGCTTTGATTGTAGTTCATCTTTATGGAAATCCGTGTCAAATGGATGTTATTACAGAAATTTGTAAGAAAAATAAGATTCATTTAATTGAAGATTGTGCTCAAGCGCATTTTGCAAAATTGAATGGCAAAAAGGTAGGCACATTTGGTATTGCAGGTACCTTTAGCTTCTTTCCAGGAAAAAATCTAGGAGCCTATGGAGATGCTGGAGCGATTATTACAGATGATGATGAATTAGCATTAAAAATGAGAAAATTTTCGGATCATGGCCAAATAGTTAAGCATAAACATGAGATGGAAGGTATAAACAGTCGATTAGATGGTATGCAAGCCGCTATCTTGAGTGCAAAGCTACCATATATCAAAAAATGGAGTAAAAATCGTTTAGATGCTGCTATTTTATACAATGATTTACTATCTAATATAGATTCAATCAGGACACCTATTATAAGAGAAAATACTTTCCATGTATTCCATCTTTATGTAATTATCGCTGAAAACAGGGACGATTTATCTGAATTTTTGAATAGCAAAGGAATAGCTACCGGTATGCACTATCCAACAGCTTTGCCTTTCTTGGAAGCTTATAAATACTTAAATCACAAGCCTTCTGATTTTCCTATTGCTTATGAAAACCAAAATAAGATTTTATCCTTGCCTATTTATCCTGAAATTTCTAACAAACAGATTAAGTTCATATGTAGTAGTATAAAAAATTTTTACAATGCCTAAATCTGCAAATGTTTTATTCCTCTCTCATTCGGGTAATTGGGGAGGTGCTCAGAAAAGTTTATTAGCATTAATTAATTATCTTGGATTAAAAAAAGCTTTTATACCATATTTTATTTTTGGCAGTAAAGGCGATTTTTCTAACCATATTGAAAAAAGAGGATATAAAACTTTTGAATTCATTCTTTTAAGGTGCAATCGGTACAAGTTTAGTTTCAGAAGGGTATTATGGTTTATCTTCAATTTTTTCCATGGTATATATTTAATTTGCAGAATTATCAAAAAGGATAACATTGAAATAGTTCATACCAATACTATTTTTAATTTTCAGGGAGCAATTGCTGCAAAGCTAATGAATGTCAAGCATATATGGCATATCAGAGAAGATATATCTCTACCATATTTTGATTTTTTAATATCTAATGAATTACTAATTAAATTTATCTCTTATTTTTCAGATTGGATTATTTGCATATCTGAAGTGGAAGCAAGATTGTTTTCATATAATTCAAAAAAAAGTATTATTTATAATACTTGGCAGTTAGATAATTCTCAAAAGGCACAACCTGGAAAGTTGTTTAGCGGTGAAAAAGAAGAAACAGTAATATTTGCACAGTTTGGATCTATATTTCCAAATAAAAATCAAATTTGGTTTGTTAAAAGTTTCATAGAACTTTGTAGAGAATATTATAATTGCGAAGCATATTTAATTGGTAAAAAAATTAAACAATATGAAGATTATCATTCCAAAATTACAAATACAATAGAAGTTTCTGGGTTTGCCAAACGTATTAAAATTTTACCATTTACAAAAGATATTGATTCATGGTATAAAAAAATTGACGTTCAGGTAAATCCTATGCTTCGTGGAGTTGTTGGAAGAATTACAATAGAATCTATGTCATATGGTATTCCATGCATAGGAACTTGCGACAATATTAATCAAGGCATAGTCGATCATGGTTTAAATGGGTTTTTAGTAGATTTTAATAATAAAATTCAATTAAAAAATGCTATGGCAAGGCTAATGGATTACAACCTTAGAATGAAAATAGGTGAAAATGCTTTATATAAATCTAAAAATATTTTAAATATCGATAGATATGGGAGTTCCATTTCAGATATATATAATAAACTTTTGGAACTATAGCTTAATTATTTGAGATTTTTTCTTTTTTCTATGATTCTATAAAAAATGAGCAATAAAAAATTTAAAAAAATTCTTTTCATAGATCCTAGTCCATCTAAAAAACATTACGGTGGCTCTACAATTAGTCTTTTACAAATGCTTAAATATAATGAAAACCCATCCTGGGCCAGTGAAATAATTGTCCTTTTTTTGTACCCTAATGAAATCCATAAAGAGTTCTCAAAGATTAAAAATGTTCAAACTTTTGTTTTACTCAAAAGTCAAAAATATTTATCTAATTTTTACCACCGCATCAAAAAATATCTTTCCTTTTTTTTATTTTTACTTAAAAATCAAAATTTTGAACTCATTGTGGTTAACTCTAGGATAGGGAGTGGTCGTTTCGCAATAATTATTGGAAGATTGCTAGGTTTACGAGTAGTTGTGCACGAAAGGTTGCAGTCAAATATTTCATTACTTACGAAATTTTTCTTAAAATCTGTTAAAATAGTAGCTGTATCTAACCACATTAAAAAAAATCTTACAGACCAAGGCGTAAAATCATCTAGTATACAAACTATCTATAATGGTGTAAAAGTATGTGACTTAATTGAACGCAAAAAACGAAATATTTATAAAGTAATTATGGTAGGTAACATTGTAGAATGGAAAGGGCAGCATATTTTCATCGATTCTTATAAATATTTAAAATCTAAAAATGTTAAATATTTCATTGCTGGGAACATACATGATCAAAAATATTTTAATTCCTTTTCAAATAAATTTGATAATAATAAGATAACTTTTTTGGGTTTTGAGAGCCAGATTATAAAAAATCTATCTAAATATGATATATTAGTACATGCTTCGCAGACTCCTGAACCTTTCGGGAGATCAATTATTGAAGCAATGTCTGTCGGAGTCCCAGTAATTGCCTCAGATGCTGGGGGACCTAAAGAAATTATTACAGATATGGAGGATGGTTTACTTTTTAAGCGTAAATCAGCAAAACACCTATCCTCAAAAATCGAATTACTTATAAATGATTATAACCTAACGGAAAAATTAATTTTTAAGGGGTATGAAAATGTAAAGAATAATTTTAACATTCGTAACACTTCAAAAAATTATTTAAAAATTTATCGTGAAAGTGCATTTATACTGTGAATGCAATCAAAATCATTATCTGGTACTTCAAAAGGCCTAGCCTATACCCTCAGTTTTTCAGAGAAATTAAAAGGAAGCTAAATTTTTTTAAAAGTTCTGAGAAAAATAGTTGTTCTGATTTTGTAATTAAGCATTATGAAAAAAATGTTTTAAATGATTTTGATTTATTTTTTGAACTAACAGGTAAGCATTTTCAGAATTCATTTATAAAAAGTCATTCAAAAATATTCGCTAAGGCCGAACAAAAAATTAAAAATATTGACATTATAATGGCTGGGTACGATGAAAGTAGTTCAATAGGAATAAGTTATAATTCAGGTGGATCAAACATTGGCTTAATTTTTGAAATATGCGAATATTTTAAGTTTATTAAATGTCTAGAAACTGGTGTTGCCTATGGGTGGTCCTCATTTTCTATTTTATCTTCATTGAAAAATCGTAAAAATTCTAGGCTAGTAAGTGTTGATATGCCATATCCAGGAAAAGAAAATGATAAGCATGTGGGTTTAGTCATTCCAAACTCTCTAAGGAGTCATTGGAAACTATTAAGATTTTCTGATAGGGAGGGAGTCCCAAAGGCAATTAAACTTCTAAAGTCTTTAGATTTTTGTCACTATGATAGTGATAAAACATACGTAGGTCGATTATGGTCTTATAACTTAATTTGGGAAAATTTATCAATGAATGGTATTTTATATTCCGACGATATTGGTGATAATAATGCTTTTTATGATTTTTGTAATTCTAAAGATATAAATCCATTAATTGGATCAGTACCATCAAACAATAATATTAAATATTTTGGCATTGTTAAAAAAAATAATTCTTAATTATACTTTGATTTTATGTGTGGGTTAGCTGGAATAATAAACAAGCATAATAATTTTTATTCCTCAGAAGAAAAATTGGCTAAAATGCTTAACAAAATCAACCATCGAGGCCCCGATGATTTGGGAATTCATTCATTTTCACACTCTTCTCTAGGGATGACTAGATTGTCAATAATTGATTTAGAATCTGGGTCTCAGCCGATTCACAGCAATGATGAATCTATTGTTCTCTTCTGCAACGGAGAGATTTATAATTATTTGAAATTAAAAAGTCAATATTGTAAAGATTATAA